>Ga0163216_100307_pt1 | contig 97878 bp, 83 predicted proteins | sample SynspAceP_FD_167610 | JGI IMG/M metagenome (GOLD analysis project Ga0163216, IMG submission 167610) | Saline lake microbial communities from Ace Lake in Antarctica - Synechococcus sp. Ace-P (Illumina Assembly) | ecosystem: Environmental > Aquatic > Non-marine Saline and Alkaline > Saline ... | reverse complement strand
TGTAAACGACAGCTCTCCTCATCGGTAAAATGAACTGCAAATGAAAAAATATCCATAAATCGACCTATTATTTTCTACAAAAATAGGAATTATTCCATAATTATGGAATAATTACGGATATGCAAAAATTAAACCAAGAATTGGAAAGAGCATAACCATTTATATGGTGTCTTCATCAATTGACCCAGTAGATATTGAAAGAGCAAACAACATAAGCGCGATTTCTGATTATATTATAAAACCAATAGGATTGGTTCGATTGAAAGAGATTATGGAAAATTTATTAGATGAGAGGAAATAGGTTGCAAAACTAGCTATTGCCCAAATTATAGTCAATAGCATTTTAGTTAAGATTAAAATTCGAACAAAGATGACATAGCCCTTATATTCCGTTTTTCTGCTTTTTTTTCATATTTAAACTATTAAGTCATTAGCTCAAGAAGTGATTAATCTATGAAGTTAATCTTCTCTTTTCACTAAACGTAAAAGTGTTTTCACTTAGTTTTTTTATATTATTTCAGGTCATTTATTTAATGAATTTTCGCCTATTTTTTTAGCTATGATATACAAATACTGTCATAGCGATTATTAGTGCACTATAGATACATAAATTGTATCCCTCCTATTTATAAGTTTAAAATCATTGAAAAATAAACTGTAATCAAGAAGTGTCGCCATTTATAGGAAATTACGAATAGTTTTACAGCAAAAAGTTTTGAAATATCAACAAACAGCCTATTAAAATAAATGCTCAAAAAGATTTTAAAAAAGATAATGATAACAACCATAATCTTAATAGGATTATTAATAATCTTATTTCTAGTATTCACGAATTTCTACCCAAGTTTTGGTGGAAATAGCACGAAGAAACAGCAATTAGTTTATGAACAATCCAATCAATTTAATAATGGGAAATTTCGAAATACTAGTCCTGTCCCAAAAGATTTAAGCTTTACAGAGACTTTAAGTTTAGCTTATAAATTTTTCACTACGAAGGTTCCTAATGGCCGACCTAAAGTAGATTTGAAAGCTCAAAAGATAGATTCAGTTAATATCGCTGATTATGTTGGTCAGGCAAGAATGATTTGGTTCGGTCATTCTTCATTTTTATTACAAATTGAAGGAAAAAATATTCTAATCGACCCAATGTTCGGTAAGGTGCCTGCTCCTCACCCACTTTTAGGCGAAAATCGATTTAATAAAGAGTTTCCTCTAGAAATTGAAAAATTACCTCAAATAGATGCCGTGATTTATTCTCATGATCATTATGACCATTTAGACTATGAATCTGTGTTGAAAATTAAAAATAAAACAAGACATTTCTATACACCGCTTGGTGTTGGAAATCATTTGCAAGCATGGGGAATTCCCGATGCTAAAATTACTGAAATGGACTGGTGGCAGGAAGCCAAATTTGAAACCTTAAAATTAGTTTGCACCCCTGCACAGCATTTCTCAGGTAGAAATATAAACAATAGTCAAAGTACGTTATGGAGTTCTTGGGTAATTACCTCTGAAAATGAAAATATTTACTTTAGCGGTGATAGTGGATATGCTCCACATTTTAAGGAAATAGGAAAAAAATACGGTCCATTTGACCTTGCTTTGTTGGAATGTGGCCAATACAATCAAATGTGGTCAGATATTCATATGATGCCCGAAGAAACTGCTAAAGCAGGTATTGATGTTAAAGCTAAAAAAATAATGCCGATTCATTGGGCCGGATTTAAATTAGCTCTACACGATTGGAAAGACCCAATTATGCGTGTAAAGGCAAAAGCTGATGAATTAATCATAGAGGTTATCGCTCCACAAATCGGGCAAGAAATTATTGTAAAAGATACGATTACCACATATCCCAACTGGTGGAAGGATTTATAAATTTAAAAAAGGATTTACGAGATTTATATACGTTATAATTTTGTGTTGGGTATTCTCATATAATCAAATATTTTATTATAATACAACACTATATTTAACAGAAATTTAGTCCATATTACATAAAGCAAAGAATACCGCGACATATGTAAATCGCACTCAAAATCGTACTTTTGCATATTTGCTATGAATACATGATTAATTTTGAAGAAAATATAGAGGTAAAAGGCGCCCGCGTTCATAACCTTAAAAATATAGATGTTACAATTCCCCGCGATAAACTAGTTGTAATTACTGGCTTATCGGGTAGTGGAAAATCTTCCTTGGCGTTTGATACAATTTATGCAGAAGGTCAAAGACGTTATATTGAAACGTTTTCTGCTTATGCAAGACAATTTTTAGGTGGGTTAGAAAGACCTGATGTTGATAAAATTGATGGGCTATCACCTGTTATTGCCATTGAGCAAAAAACAACCTCTAAATCTCCTAGATCTACGGTTGGTACCATAACCGAAGTATACGATTTCTTAAGACTGCTTTTCGCTCGTGCTGCCGACGCACATAGTTATAATACTGGCGAAAAAATGGTTAGTTATAACGATGAACAAATTAAAAATTTGATTATCGAATCGTATGATGATAAAAAAATAAACATACTAGCTCCCATCATTAAGTCTAGAAAAGGGCATTATCGAGAACTATTCGAGCAGATAGCCAAACAAGGCTTTGTTAAAGTTAGAGTAGACGGTGAGGTAAAAGATATTGTAAAGGGTATGAAAGTGGATCGTTACAAAACCCACGATATCGAAATTGTCATTGACCGACTAAAGGTAATTGAGAGCGAAGATTTTCATAAGCGATTATCAGAAACCATAAATACAGCCATGTATAGTGGTAACAATGTGCTTATGGTGTTAGAAGAAGGCACCGATGTGCCTAGGTATTTTAGTAGAGACCTTATGTGCCCGACTACCGGTATCTCCTATCCTACTCCTGAGCCAAACACTTTTTCCTTTAATTCACCGAAAGGTATGTGCCCCAATTGCAGTGGCTTGGGTCATGTTTATGAGGTAAATGAAAAAAAGATATTCCCAGATAAAAAACTATCTATTAAAAGTGGTGGTATTGCTCCTCTTGGAGACTATAAAAAATCTTGGGCTTTTAAACAGATTGAAACGATTGCAGAACGCTATAATTTTCAAATTACCGACCCAATTAAAGACATACCGAAAGAAGCCATTGAAATTTTATTAAACGGTGGTCAAGAAAGTTTTGAGGTAGACTCAAAGTCTTTGGGAGTAAAGAGAACGTATAAAATAGATTATGAAGGAATTTCTAACTTCATAAAAAATCAGTTTGAAGAAGCGGCATCTACCTCCATAAAGCGATGGGCCAAAGAATACATGGATAAAATAATTTGTCCAACATGTACTGGCTTTCGTTTAAGAAAAGAATCGCTATACTTTAAAATAGAAGATAAAAATATAGCCGAATTAGCAAATTTAGATATCGTAGAGTTGGCTGTTTTTTTTAACGGACTTGATAAAAAATTAGAAGGCAATCAACTTAAGATAGCCGAAGAAATCATAAAGGAAATAAATACTCGTATTCAGTTTCTATTAGATGTAGGTTTAGATTATTTATCGTTAAATAGAAGTTCAAAATCACTCTCAGGTGGTGAAGCACAACGAATACGATTAGCAACTCAAATTGGTTCTCAACTTGTAGGCGTATTATATATATTAGATGAACCTAGCATTGGTTTACACCAACGAGATAATGAGCGTTTAATTAAATCTTTAGAATCATTAAGAGATATCGGCAACTCTGTAATTGTTGTAGAGCATGATCGTGATATGATTGAACGTGCCGATCATGTTATTGATATAGGACCAAAAGCTGGTAAAAATGGCGGTGAAATTATTTCAGAAGGAACTCCCGAACAATTAAAGAATTCCAACACCTTAACAGCGGATTATATGACCGGTGTCAAGAGAATTGAAGTTCCTAAAAATAGAAGACCTGGCAATGGCCATGAAATTGTTTTATCGGGCTGCACAGGTAATAATCTAAAAAATATAACTGTCAAATTACCACTAGGAAAAATGATTGGTGTTACCGGGGTATCTGGTAGTGGTAAGTCTACATTAATCAACGAAACACTTTATCCGATTATGAACGCCCATTATTTTAATGGGGTTAAAAAACCTATGCCGTATAAAAAAATTACTGGCTTAGAACATATCGACAAAGTAATAGATATTAACCAATCTCCTATTGGTAGAACACCAAGGTCCAACCCTGCAACATACACTGGTGTTTTCAGTGAGATTAGGTCTTTATTTACAAAAACAACAGAAGCCTCTATCAGAGGTTATAAACCGGGCAGATTTAGTTTTAATGTAAAAGGTGGTCGCTGTGAAACCTGCCAGGGTGGTGGCCTTAGAGTTATTGAAATGAATTTTTTACCTGATGTATATGTTGAATGTGAAACATGTAACGGTAAAAGATTCAACCGCGAAACCTTAGAAATAAGATATAAAGGAAAGTCAATTTCCGACGTATTAGAAATGACTATTGACGAAGCAGTTTCATTTTTTGAACTTATACCTAAAATTCATCGTAAGTTAAAAACGATACAAGATGTTGGTCTAGGTTACATATCTTTAGGTCAACAGTCAACGACACTTTCTGGTGGTGAGGCCCAACGTATAAAACTGGCAACAGAACTTTCTAAGAGAGATACGGGTAATACATTTTACATTTTAGACGAACCCACTACCGGTCTTCATTTTGAAGATATTAGGGTTTTAATGGATGTTTTAAATAAATTAGCTGATAAAGGAAACACCGTTTTGGTCATTGAACATAATATGGATGTAATTAAAATGGTAGATTACATCATAGATATTGGTTATGAAGGCGGACGTTCAGGAGGTCAACTGGTAGCAAAAGGTACTCCTGAAGAAGTTGCCAAAGACAAGAAGAGTTATACCGCAACCTTTTTAAAGCGGGAATTGGAATTTTAAATATAGTTTTCAAAAACTAAAAGATTAGGTACAAAATTTATGAGATCAGAAAAACATCCTAAAGGTTGGAATGAAATAAAAACCAACGACTCTTGGGCCATTTTCAAAATAATGGGTGAGTTTGTAAACGGTTTTGAACGAATGAGTAAAATAGGACCATGCGTTTCAATTTTCGGCTCTGCTAGAACTAAAGAAGAAGACCCATATTACAAATTGTCTGTATCAATTGCAAAATCAATTGCCGAGGCAGGTTATGGTATTATTACAGGTGGTGGGCCTGGTATCATGGAAGCAGGTAATAGAGGTGCAAGTTTAGCTGGCGGCACATCTGTTGGTTTGAATATTGACCTTCCTTTTGAACAACATGACAATCCATATATTGATAATGATAAGAGTTTAGACTTTGACTATTTCTTCGTAAGAAAAGTTATGTTCGTTAAATATTCTCAAGGCTTTGTTGTAATGCCAGGTGGTTTTGGAACTTTAGACGAATTGTTTGAAGCAATTACATTGATACAAACTCATAAAATTGGTAAATTTCCAATCATCTTAGTTGGTAGCGAATTCTGGACAGGTCTTATGGATTGGGTAAAAGGAACCATGCTTAAAATGGGGAATATTAGTCCTGAAGATTTAAACCTTATAAAAATTGTAGATACCGAAGTAGAAGTTGTAGAAATTATAGATTCCTTTTACAAAGGACATACGATGAGTCCTAATTTTTAATCATAGCCTTGATCAGTAAATTCAATATACTTTTTTGTTTAAGTTTAATTCTATTGGTTTCTTTTATAACCAAGGGGTATGCTCAATATAAAACCGAACTAACGGTTAGTTTAAATGAGTATACCAATGAATTAGACATACGCCAAGAATTCACCTATTATAACGACTCAAATTACAACCTAGGTGTAATTTACTTTAATGACTGGGCAAACGCCTATTCAGATAAAAACACAGGATTAGCTAAACGATTCGCTCAAGAATTTAAAAAATCTTTACATCTCGCAAAGGCTGGTGAACGTGGCACCACTACAATTGTTAGTGTTGTTGACGACTCCTATAATGGCTTAGAATGGAGCCGTACTGAAGGAAAAGATATTTTGAAAGTTACTCTAGGTAATATTTTACTTCCAAAAAAATCAACAAAGATTTTTATTACTTATAAAGTAAAATTACCTCCTAACAAATACACACCTTATGGGTATAATCAAAAAGGCGGTTATTATTTAAAAGATTGGTATTTAACACCAGCAGTGTACGATGGCAAATGGCATCTATACTCAAATAAAAATCTTGAAGACCTTTATACCAATGTTACTAATACAGTAATTAATTTCAAGTTTCCCGATAGTCTTTATTTAGCTTCAAATTTTGATGTTGAATATTTATCAGAATACCCTAATGGCCAATTTGTCCAATTAAAAGGAAATTTACAAAGAGGAGGGGAAATAGTATTAAACCCACAAGATGAGTTTACTACACATGTAACCCCTCACATGACATTTTTAACGAATATAAAAGCACCTCGTTATAGTCCTATAGGTCAAGGACTTTCCATTAACAAAGTAGCTGATTTTATTTATGACAATTTAGGAGAGTATCCTCATAAAAAAATATTGGTAAGTGAATTAGATTATAATAAAGACCCTTTATATGGTTTAAACCAATTACCCTCATTTATAAGGCCTTACGAAGAACAATTTCAATTTGAAATGAAATTTCTTAAAACCTCATTAAACAGTATTTTGAGGGAGACCCTATTTTTAAATCCGCGTAAAGACCAGTGGTTAAATAGCGCCATCGCGAATTATTTGATGATTGCTTATGTTGAAGAATACTACCCAGACCAAAAGCTTATGGGTAAGCTTTCAAAAATTTGGGGATTTAGAAGTTTCGAATTGGCTAAAATGGACTTTAATGATCAGTACTCTTTTTTATATAACCTAACAGCGCGTAAGAATCTAGATCAAGCACTAAGAACATCTAATGACTCCCTTATTTGGTTCAATCAAAAAATCGCAAATAAATATAAGGCTGGTTTAGGCCTCGCCTATTTAGCAGATTATATTGGTAAAGAACGAGTCGATGAAAGTATAAAGACCTTTTTTAAGTATTATAAATTAAATACAGTCAAAGTCCTTGATTTTGAATCGATTCTAAAACGGTCGACCACCCAAGATATCAATTGGTTCTTTAGAGATTATGTTTCTACTGACCGTAAAATTGATTTTAAGATAAAAAAGGTAAAAAAAGTTGAAGATTCATTGTTAGTAACAATTAAAAATAAAGAAGGGACTAATGTACCTATATCAGTCTTTGGGCTTAAAAATGATTCTATAGTATCTGAATACTGGTTTAGTAATATTGAATTCGAGGAGACTTTTACAATTCCTAATAACCAAGAAGATAAACTGGTGCTTAACTACAACCAGAAAATTCCAGAATTTAATCAGAGAGATAACTGGAAATCTTTAAAAGGGTTTTTATCGAGTAACAAGAAATTAAATTTTACTTTTTTCAAGGATGCCGAAAACCCTTATTACAATCAAATGTTTTATGTACCTGTGCTTAATTTTAATATTTATGACGGTTGGGCACCTGGCATGCGTCTTTACAATAAAACTCTGTTAGAACGCCCCTTCGTTTACGATTTCTCACCCTCATACTCTTTTAAAGAAAAGGCATTCGTTGGTTATGGTAAATTTACATATAGAAAGTATTTAAGCAAAAGTGGTCTGTATGTTGCCAACTATGGCATAGGAGCTTCAACATCTCATTTCAATGAAAATTCAAGATATACTTCTATAACTCCGTCATTAAGCTTCGGCTTTAGACCTGAGGACTTATTGTCCAATAAGCGAGAATTCATTTCTTTTAGATACGTTAATATTTTACGAGATTTCGACCCATCACTACTGAGTTTGGCTAATGACCCAGAAAATCCTGATTATAGTATTTTTAATGCTCGTTACGTCAATAGAAATAACGGAATTTTAGATTATAATTCATGGTTTGCAGATTTTCAGTTAGCTGGTAATTTTAGTAAAGTTTCTTTCGAATATGAATACCGAAAATTGTTTGAGAATAACAGGCAATTGAACCTTAGGTTTTTTGCTGGTAAGTTTTTAAGCAATAAAACAAATACCGACTTTTTTAGCTTTGCTTTAGACAGACCTACAGATTATCTTTTTGACTATGGCTATTTGGGTAGGTCTGAAGATTCAGGTATTTACAGCCAACAAATAATTATTGCCGAAGGTGGTTTCAAATCCTTTTTGGATCAACAGTATCGATTTTCAAATAATTGGATGGCTACTGTTAACGGTAGTTTTAATTTATGGAAATGGATAGAATTATATGGGGATGCTGGTTTAGTAAAAAATACAGGAGCTAATGAGAAATTCGTTTATGATTCTGGTGTTCGTTTAAACTTAGTGACCGATTATTTCGAACTTTATCTACCTGTGTATTCTAACAACGGCTGGGAAGTCTCACAACCTAACTACGGTGAAAAGATTAGATTCATCATAACAGTAAGCCCTAAAACCCTTACTGGACTTTTTACAAGAAAATGGTTTTAAACTGTTGAATTTTAATTCCGCTTCTGATATTTGGACTAATAATTCTGATATTTTCAGTATTATACCAAATTTGTTGAAAAATATGGAATAAATTAACTGGTTACAGCGTTGCTAAAAAGTACATGATTCGGTAATTTTGTAAAAACACGTTTTATACATGGATGTTTCTTCAAAGACTAGTAATGACATTTCTTTTGATGATTTTAAAGAACAAATTATAAGTGATTATGAAATTGCTTTTTTAAGCAGGACTTGTAGTTTGTTAGGAAGAAAAGAAGTCCTTACCGGAAAGGCTAAATTCGGCATCTTTGGCGACGGAAAAGAGTTACCACAATTGGCTATGGCAAGATCATTTAAAAATGGTGATTTTAGAAGTGGTTATTATCGAGATCAAACATTCATGATGGCATTAGGTCTTTTAAAACCAAAAGACTTTTTTCACGCACTATACGCTACTACCGATATTGAAAAAGAACCCATGAGCGCCGGCAGGCAAATGGGAGGTCACTTTTTAACCCACAGCCTTAACACAGATGGCAGCTGGAAAGACTTAACGAAACAAAAAAATAGTAGTGCCGATATTTCATGTACCGCAGGGCAAATGCCACGTCTTCTAGGTTTAGCTCAAGCATCTAAGGTATACAGAAATCTAAAAGGTCTAGATGGCGCTAAATTCTCCGTAAATGGTGATGAAATCGCTTGGGGAACTATTGGTAATGCAAGCACCAGTGAAGGCATGTTCTTTGAAACTATAAATGCTGCAGGTGTTCTTCAAGTACCTATGGTCATTAGTATTTGGGATGATGAATATGGTATTTCGGTACCTGCAAAATATCACACTACTAAAGAAGATATTTCAAAAGTACTTTCAGGTTTTCAACGAACAGAAAGTGAAAAAGGATATGAAATTTTTAAGGTAAATGGCTGGGATTATACCGCACTAATGCATGCATACGAAAATGCTGCAGATATTGCTAGGCAAGAGCATGTACCGGTAATGATTCATGTTAAGGAATTAACACAACCACAAGGTCATTCAACATCAGGCTCTCATGAGCGTTACAAAGATAATAAGCGTTTAGAATGGGAACGAGATTTTGATTGCAACAAACGTTTTAAAGAATGGATTCTTGAATCTGGTATTGCCAATAATGAAGAATTGGAAGCCATTGAAAAAAGAATTAAGCGAACTGTTCGAGAAGCTAAGAAACAGGCTTGGGAAGAATATCTAGAAGGACTATTAGCCGCTAAAAAAACATTAGTCGCTTTAATTGAACAAGCTTCAAGCAAAAGTCCGAACAAGAACTTTTTAAATAAATTAAAGAACGATTTAATTGCAACAGAAGAACCTATTAAAAAAGATTTGGCAATATCGGCCCGTAAAGCTTTACGTTTTCTTTTAGGGGAATCATCAACCGAGAAAGCAGCTTTAATAGAATGGACATCTAAATTTCTACAGGAAGCTCAAGATATTTATAGCAATAACCTTTATAGTGAAAACGAAAACAAAGCTACCAATATTAATGCGGTTGCGCCTATATTTAAGGATGACTCTGAACAAGTAGACGGTCGGGTTATTCTGCGGGATAATTTTGATAAATTATTTGAAAAATATCCAAACACATTAATCTTCGGAGAAGATACTGGAGCCATTGGTGACGTAAATCAAGGCCTTGAGGGAATGCAAGAAAAGTACGGTGCTATTCGCGTAGCTGATACAGGAATACGTGAAACGACCATTATTGGACAAGGAATAGGTATGGCCTTAAGAGGACTTCGTCCAATTGCTGAAATACAGTATTTAGATTATATTTTTTATGCTATGACTACCTTAACCGACGATTTAGCATCTTTACTTTACAGAACAGCTGGTAAGCAAAAGGCGCCATTAATCATTAGAACACGAGGCCACAGATTAGAAGGTATTTGGCATTCTGGTTCACAAATGGGTGGCCTTATCCATTTATTGAGAGGTATGTATATTTTAGCCCCTCGAAATATGACACAAGCGGCAGGATTTTACAATACACTATTAAAAAGTGATGAACCCGCATTGGTTATCGAAAGTTTAAACGGTTATCGATTAAAAGAAAGAAAACCCAACAACCTGGGTGAATTCTGCACTCCAATAGGAAAAGTTGAAACAATTAAAAAAGGTAGCGACATAACTTTGGTTTCTTATGGGTCTACATTAAGAATTGTTGAAAAAGCCGCTAAAGAACTATTAGAAGTAGGCATTGATGCCGAAATAATTGATGCGCAAACCTTACTGCCATTTGACATAGACAAAGATGTTGTAGAAAGTATAAAGAAAACGAACCGATTATTGGTTATTGATGAAGATGTACCTGGCGGATGTTCTGCATATTTACTTAATGAAATTATTGAAAAGCAAGGCGCCTTTAAATATTTAGATAGCGCACCACAAACATTGAGTGCAAAAGCACATAGACCGGCTTATGGCACTGATGGTGACTATTTTTCAAAACCAAACAGGGAAGATATTTTTGAAAAAGTTTATGCAATTATGCATGAATCAAGCCCTAATGATTTTCCAAAACTTCGATAAATTATATAAAAAAATCCCATTCTTAAATGGGATTTTTTTTGGTAACAATTATACTTTCAATTTTTGATATCAGATTTAGAACCCTTTAAAATTGGCTTTTTAGGATTACCCTCAGCATCTATTTCTATAATAGCATCGAAGCCTAAACCATCTAATTTTTCAGCTATCTTAGCCCTATCTCCTACTATAAACCAATTAACTACTTCTGGCTTAACATTGTTTTTCTCATGATGAATATTATTTTTGATTCTAGTAAATAGAATATTTTAATACATCTAGTAACAATCATTATCTTTCACTAAAATACTAATAATCAGTTCTTGACAAATATTTTAAAGAAATATTACAATTAGCTTATGGATAAAAAATTACAGTTGGTTTCTATATTAAATACGTATTACAACATAACCGAACCTATAATCAATAAATTAGAAGGCTATATTAGTACAAACTTTAAAATAGAAGCCAAAGGCGAAATATATGTTCTAAAAGTATATGATAATTCTGCTGAAATATTAGAATTGATTACTGCTGAAAATAAGATTTTACTAGCCCTTAAAGATGAGAATGTACATTGTTCAGAAATAATAGCTAACAACTCGGGTGATTATAATTCAATAACTGGTAAATACATTTATCGTTTATTGACATTTGTATCGGGCACTTTTCTAGCAGAATCGAAACATACCGCAACATTGATGAAATCTTTTGGTAGAACTTTAGCCGATATTGATCATAGTTTATTTAACCTTAACATTGCTGCAATAAAAGCGAAGCAAATAGAATGGGACCTACAACATTTTCAAAAAAATTGGAAATATCTATCAGACATTCCTGATGCCAGTAACCGTAGTTTGGTAGATTATTTCTGTCTACAATTCAATGAACATGTTCTGCCACTAAATTATGAATTTCGACAAAGCATTATTCATAATGATGCAAACGATTGGAATGTGTTAGTACAAAATGATGCAATAACAGGTATTATAGATTTTGGTGATATGTGTTATTCTTGGCTCATAAATGAATTAGCCGTAGCACTTACTTATGTATTGATGGACAAAGAGAATCCATTAGAAATTGCCAGTCAAATTATCAAAGCTTATCATACTAAATTGCCTCTTCAAGAAAAAGAAGTAGATGCACTTTACTATTTAATTGCTGCCAGATTATGTACCAGCGTATTAAACTCGGCCCATTCTAAAAAGATAAAACCAGAATCTTCTTATATTACCATCAGCGAAAAATCTGCATGGTCGTTATTACGAAAATGGGTTTCCATTAACCCTATAAAAGCTAAAAATATATTTAGGGGTGCTTGTGGCTTTTCAAAACTACCAAGCAACAATTTAGATGCACAACTCGGTAGACGTAATAAGAATATTAGTCAAGCACAATCTTTAAGTTATAAAGAACCAATACAAATGTCTGGTGCGGCCTTTCAATATATGTATGATACTGATGGCAATACTTTTTTAGATGCCTACAACAATATTATTCAAGTAGGCCATTGTCATCCTAAAGTGGTAAGAGCTGGTCAGCGAACCTTGGCTAAATTAAATACCAATACACGATATGTATATGAGGAACTTTTGACCTATACCGATAAGTTACTCTCTAAATTTCCTTCTCATTTAAATAAAGTTTTCCTAGTTAATTCTGGTAGTGCTGCTTCAGATTTGGCATTACGAATTGCTAAAACACATACCAAAAAAAATAAGGTTATGGTTTTACAACATGGCTATCACGGTAATACCCAGAATGCTATTGATATTAGCCATTATAAATACAATCATAATGGTGGTACAGGTAAAAAAGAAGATGTTATTGAAACTGAAATGCCTAAGCTTTTCGGTACAAGTTTAGAATCAGAACAAGAAATTACTGAACAATATATCGCCTTAACAAATAAAAGAATTCAACGTAATAAAGGAAATATTGCTGCTTTTATAGCAGAACCCATAGTAGGTTGTGGTGGTCAAGTACCTTTGCCAAAAACATATTTAAAAAGTATATATCCTGAGATTCGTAAACAAGGTGGACTATGCATTAGTGATGAAGTACAGGTTGGTTTTGGCCGATTGGGAGAATACTTTTGGGGTTATGAAATGTATGATGTTGTACCTGATATTGTCATATTAGGTAAACCGATAGGTAATGGTCATCCGATGGCTGCCGTAGTCACCACCGAAGAAATTTCGAGCAGTTTTAATAATGGAATGGAATTTTTCAGTTCTTTTGGGGGTAATCCAGTTTCATGTGCAATAGGTAATGCCGTATTGGAAGTTTTAGAAGAAGAAGAATTACCAAAAAAAGCTCATCTCGTTGGCGAATATTTAAAACAAAAATTAAAAACTTTACAAACTCAACATAAAGAGTTAGCTGATATTCGCGGAGAAGGTCTTTTCCTGGGTGTTGAAATTTTAGATTCGGACGGAAATCCCGGAACCAATCTAGCTTCGATTATAAAAAATGAAATGCGTTCTAAATTCATTTTAATTAGTACCGACGGGCCATATGACAATGTACTTAAAATTAAGCCACCTCTGTATTTTAATAAAGAAAATGCGAATCAATTAGTATATGAAATTGATGAAATTTTAAAAAAACAAAAAAAATGAATACATTTAATATAAATAAATAGAATACATGAAAAGCCCCCTTTTAAAGGATATTGGTCTAGCCTTTTTCAGAATAGCCATTTCTGCAATGATGTTGACCCATGGACTTACAAAATTTCAAAAATTAATATCTGGTAACTTCGAATTTGGAAACCCTATAGGCATAGGGGCAACTCCGTCTTTATTTTTAGCGGTAATTGGTGAGTTTATTTGCCCAATATTAATCATCATAGGTTTTAAAACTCGTTTATCAGCAATACCGAGTGCAATTACTATGGCTGTTGCTGTATTCATTACTCATGGTGCAGATGATTTTGGAACAAAAGAAAAAGCATTACTTTTTTTAGTTTCTTTTATAACGATAATATTGGTAGGACCAGGGAAATTTGGTGTAGATAGAAAGTAAGCTTTTATATAATTTTATATAAAAGTTCTTTCAGTAAATCTGCATCACTCATAGTTACAGCACCAACTCCTTTTCCTTTTAAATCCATTTCTCGTAAGCTAGAGATTATTGCGCTCACTTTTTTCATCGGATAATTTCTCGCTGCAGCTTGTATTTCACTCACAAAATATGGGTTAATACGCAATGCACTGGCAACATTTTTCGGTGAATGATCACTTAGACCATGATACTGCAATAACTGAGTGAAAAAAGAATTTAGTAGAGTTACCGTAAGAATAAAAGGATTGTCTTTTGGATTTTGAGCAAAATACGTGATAATCTTGGTAGCCTTCAACATATCTCGTTCACCAATAGCTCTTTTCAACTCAAAATTATTGTAATCCTTACTAATACCAATATGTTCTTCTATATGCTCAGGAGTGATTTCTGTTTGTTGTGGTAATGCCAATTTTAATTTTTCAAGTTCCTTACTTATTTTACTTAAATCGGTACCTAAATATTCAACCAACAAATTAGCGGCCTTATGAGATATGGTATAGCCTCTGCTCAATAAATGTTTTCTAAGCCAATCGCTAACCTGATTTTCGTAAAGCTTTTTACTTTCGAAAATAACACCGTTCTTTTTAATAATCTTGAATAGCTTTTTACGCTTATCTAGTTTCTTATATTTATAGCAAATTACAAGCACTGTACTTTGCTGTGGGTTTTCAGCATAAGCACAAAGTTGCTCTATAGTTCTTGAAAGGTGTTGAGCTTCTTTAACAATGACAACTTGCCTTTCTGCCATCATAGGATACCGCTTTGCATTACCTACAATATCATCAATAGATACATCTCTGCCATAAAGTACCATTTGGTTAAAACCTTTTTCCTCTTCGGTTAAAACTTTATCACCTATATAATCAGATATTTTATCAATAAAATAGGCCTCTTCCCCAAAAAGAAAATAGATAGGACTAATTTGACCTTTCTTTATTGTATTGACTATTTGTACAGCTTCGTCCATTCAGAAAAATTCATCAACTTTGTATAATGCAGCAACTCAATTTTCCATGCTACACTTTCAGGGTCAAAAATAACGAAAATAGAACCTTAATTTTTGACGACATACGTAAAAAGTTTGTGGTTCTTACTCCAGAAGAATGGGTAAGACAACATGTGGTTCAATTTCTTATACAAGAAAAGAACTATCCGTTAAGCCATATTAATGTTGAAAAGCAAATTACCCTGAACGGATTAAAGAAAAGATATGACGTTGTTGTCTTTAAACCTAATGGGCAATTACACATACTGGTAGAGTGTAAAGCACCAGAAATTAATATTTCACAATCTACCTTTGACCAAATAGCACAATATAACTTCAAACTCAATGCTAATTACCTAATGGTGAGTAATGGCCTGTCTCATTTTTACTGTCAAACAGACTTGGTGGCGGAAAAATATGAATTTATGCAAGAGATTCCTGAATTTAGCCGTTAATTTGCGTTCGTTTTGAAGATAGCAATAGTCATATTAAACTGGAATGGTGAAGTTCTTTTAGAGAGATTCTTACCCTCTGCTATCGAACATTCTAAAGATGCTGACATCTATGTGGCAGATAATGCTTCGACCGATGATTCAATTGCATTTGTTACGACAAATTATCCTACCGTTAAAATAATAAAGAATACAGAAAACGGCGGTTTTGCTAAGGGATATAATGATGCTTTAATACATGTAGACGCAGATATCTATTGCCTTTTAAACTCAGATGTAGAAGTTACTCCAAATTGGCTGATACCAATCATAGATGCTTTTTCCAATATTCCCGACGTAGCTATAATTCAACCTAAAATCTTAGATTTACTAAAGAAAGACTATTTTGAATATGCAGGGGCAGGTGGTGGTTTCATTGATCAATTAGGTTATCCATTCTGTAGAGGTCGAATTTTTCAAACCTTAGAACGTGACAATGGACAATATGATGACATAAAGGAAATATTCTGGGCAACTGGAGCATGTATGTTTGTCAAAAAAAATGTATTTGAAGAACTAAATGGTTTCGATGCTGATTACTTTGCACATCAAGAAGAAGTTGACTTTTGTTGGCGCGCTAAAAATCATGGCTACAAAATTATGTATGTAGGCACCTCAAAAGTATATCACTTAGGTGGTTCTACATTGAGCAACATGAATCCGAAGAAAACATACTTAAATTTTAGAAATTCCTTATTTTCAATTACAAAAAATCTTCCAAGAAGAAAAGCATTCATCATTATCTTCTTACGTTTACTTTTAGATGGTATTGCAGCCTTACGGTTTATATGGCAATTGAGGTTTAAACACTTTTTTGCTATTTTTAGAGCTCATTTAAGCTTTTATAGACAATTTAGAAAAATGTACAAAAAGCGAGAAAAAACCAAATTTATCAGAAAATATTATCTTACGAAGTCCATAGTATGGTCTTACTTCGTACATAGGATAAGTAATTTTAACATTTTAGTAAAAGATTAACTAACGTAGTCTATAAGTGACTTCGTAATTATATAATTTTGGAGTCGCTTAGATGCTAAAATTAAGTAAATAACTAAATAAGTATAATAGATTTAAATTATGAAGAAAATATTATTAGGATGTCTTGGAGTAACGCTTTTATTGTCTTCGTGTGTATCATCGAAGAAATATGCTGATCTTGAAGCAAAGCACAAAGGAACACAAGATTTATTGAATTCGGCAACAGTTAAATTAAACGATTGTTTAGAAGAGAAAGCAACAGCTTCCTCAAGACTACAGACTTTAGAAGATCAAAATGCTTTCTTAAAAGCTAACAATCAAGACCTTATTAACAATATGGGTAACTTGACAACTTTGACTACCAAAGGTGCTGAGAACTTAGAGAAATCTCTAGAAAGTCTTCAAGAAAAAGATTTAACTATTCGTAAATTAAATGATGCTATTACACGCAGAGATTCTGTTAACCTTTCATTGGTGCAGAGCTTAAAAGGTGTTTTAGGAAATATGGATGATGAGGATATCGAAATCAGCGTTGAAAAAGGTGTTGTTTTCGTTTCTATTTCAGACAAATTATTATTTAGCAGCGGTAGCTACAATATTACTAGTAGAGCAAAAGAAGTTCTTGGTAAAGTTGCTAAAGTTGTAAATAATAAGCCTGATTTTGAATTTATGGTTGAAGGTCATACCGATAATGTACCTTACAGAGGTAATGGTTCATTATTAGACAACTGGGATTTAAGTGTTAAACGTGCTACTGCCGTAGTTCGTATTCTACAAAATGATTTCAATGTTGATCCTAAGCGTATGACAGCTGCTGGTAGATCAGAATATATTCCAGTTTCTACAACTGAAAAATCAAAAAACAGAAGAACTCGTATCGTTGTTCTTCCTAAAATTGATCAGTTCTATAGTATGATTGAAGAAGGAATGAAAGATCCTGCTATCAACAAAAAATAATACTGATTACATTATAAAATTAAAGCGGCCTAAATAGGCCGCTTTTTTTATAGGTTTACTTTTCTAAAAAGATAATTAAATAATATCTAAGCTGCCTTTTCCTTCACGAATAACTTCAGCTTGCCCCGATGAAACATCTATAATCGTAGACCCAATATTACCGCCATAACCACCATCGATAACTACATCAACAAGGTTTTTCCATTTCTCAAAAATAAGTTCTGGATCAGTAGTATATTCTAAAACATCATCATCATCACGGATTGATGTCGATACAATAGGGTTACCTAAACCCTCTACTAAGGCTTTTACAATACTATTATCAGGCACACGAATACCAACTGTTTTTTTCTTCTTAAACTCTTTCGGTAAATTATTATTACCGGGTAAAATAAACGTGTAGGGCCCTGGTAATGCTCGCTTTAAAATTTTAAAGGTAGCAGTATCAATTTGTCGAACATAATCAGACAGGTTACTTAAATCAGTACAAATAAATGACCAATTGGCCTTTGCTAGTTTAATTCCTTTTATTCGAGCAATTTTTTCTAAAGCCTTAGAATTGGTAATATCACAACCCAAACCATATACAGTATCAGTAGGGTAAATAACTAAGCCACCTTTACGTAGTACCTCCACTACCCTTTTTATCTCTTTTGGGTTCGGATTTTCTTCGTATATTTTTATAAATTCAGCCACCTATAATGATTTAATTCACTTGATACACTCTAATATAATCAACTTCCATAGTAGCAGGGAAAATAGACATATCAACTCCTTCAAGTCCACCCCAATTTCCGCCTACGGCAATATTCATTAAGAAATAAAAATTATTTGAAAACGGCCAATTCTCTACCGTACTGCTTGTAGGTCTTCTAAACATAAATTGAACATTCTCTATATCATCAACATAAAATTTGATGTATTTTGAAGACCACAAAATTCCGAAATTATGAAATTCCTCTTCAATAGATTCTAAATCAACTGCGCCAGAAGTGATCTCTGTTCCATTCGTATGGTTGTTCGCGGTGCTATGAATTGTAAAATGAGTTTTATTTGGTTTAAAACTTACATATTCCATCATGTCTATTTCTCCGCATGCAGGCCATCCTACACTTTGAATATTACTACCTAACATCCATAATGCCGGCCATGTACCGTTACCTTTATATTCTGGTAATTTCGCTCTAATTTCCATTCTACCGAACTTGAAAGACTGCTTGCTATTCAAACGAGCAGATGTAAATGCACCTTCAATGGTATTATCTGTATTTCTCTTAGCGGTAATCTTCAAAGTTCCATCACTTACCTCTGTATTACCCTCAGCTTGGTAATTTTGAAGTTCGTTATTGCCCCATCCATTTCCACCGGTCTCTAAAGCCCAGTTTTCAGTCGATAATGATACCCCTTCAAATTCATCACTCCAAACCAACTCTGCATTATCCCAATAATCAACATTATCAGGATTATTTATATCATTTTCAATTTCTTCCGGCTTTGGGTCTGGCGATTGCGTTATTTCAGCTTCTGGTTCGCTCACATTAGAACTCGAACAAGCAAAAATAAAAATGGTTAGTAAAATTGAAATTAACCTATAGTTTTTCATATTCTTTATATCAATTTAAGCAAATTCTAGTAAAAACCTCAAAATTATTACTCTAGCCTAACACCTCTAATTTAGCAAATCGAAGAAGCAATTTTTTAATATCCCCTTTATCGAACATTATCTCAGCTTTTCGATCATTACCTAATCCCTCTAATTGAACTACTTTTCCTCTACCAAATCGAGTATGGTTAACCAATGAACCTACAGCCAAATTTGGATCAATAGCATTCGTATTACCAACTGGCTCTGCTAATTGTGGTTTAATTTTACGTAACTTTTTTAGTTGATTAGAATTTGGCTGACCAACAATTGGTGGTGCTCCCCTAACGGGCTTTTCTTGCCTTAGTCTAGTCTTATCTACCTCTCCAAAAATATCAGCATTTATGAGAGGCTTATAGCGATAACCACCATCAACAGGGGTTAAATTCTCTACATATTGTTCATCAATTTCCTCTAAAAATCGACTTGGCTCAGCATCAATCAATTTACCCCATCGGTATCTATTTTGAGTATAGGTTAGGTATGCTTGTTTTTCAGCTCGTGTAAGTGCAACGTAAAAAAGTCTACGTTCTTCTTCCAATTCGCTTCGAGTACTCATGCTCATTCCCGATGGAAAAAGGTCCTCTTCCATTCCCACAATATATACATATGGAAATTCAAGCCCTTTAGCCAAATGTATCGTCATAAGAGCAACCCTGTCGTCATCTCCGGTGTCTTTATCCAAATCTGTTGCAAGAGCAACATCTTCTAAAAACTCACCAATATTTCCTGTTGCCCCATCAATCTCTTTCTGTCCTTCTACGAAATCTTTAATACCATTTAAAAGTTCTTCGATGTTCTCCATTTTACCGATACCTTCGGGAGTTCCATCTTTTTTAAATTCTAAAAGAATTCCGGTTTTTTTGGCTACATGTTCAGACAATGCAAAAGCATCTGTAGTTTCGTTCATGACCTGAAAACTCTTGATCATGGTTACAAAATCTTGAAGTTTTCGCTTAGTTCCTGAGTTTATCTTTAAATCAATTTTGTCGATATTCTCCATAACTTCAAATATGGAGCGGTTATAATGATTCGCAGCAACAACAAGTTTATCTATGGTAGTGCCACCAATTCCCCTTGCTGGAAAATTAATGATTCTTTTTAAAGCTTCTTCATCTTTCGGATTGATGACCATACGTAAATACGATAGTACATCTTTAATCTCTTTACGTTGATAAAATGATAATCCGCCATAAATACGATATGGAATATCACGTTTACGTAGTGCGTCTTCAATAGATCTAGATTGAGAATTTGTTCTATACAAGACAGCAAATTGACCATTGCTCATTTGATCTTGCATTCGATGCTCCCAAATAGAATTTGCAACAAATCGGCCCTCTTCAGCATCTGTAGGGCTTCTATGTATCTTAATAGCAGAACCATCATCATTTGCGGTCCAAACCACCTTTTCAATTTGGTTCTTGTTTTTACCAATTATAGAATTGGCCGCATTTACAATATTTCTGGTTGATCGATAATTTTGCTCCAATCGATACATGCCTACATTATCATAATCTTTTTGAAAGTTCAATATATTACTAATGTTCGCTCCTCTAAATGAGTAAATACTTTGCGCATCATCACCTACCACACAAATATTCTGAAAACGATCAGCTAATGCTTTAACGATTAAGTATTGCGAATGGTTAGTATCTTGGTACTCATCTACTAATATATACCTAAAGCGATCCTGATACTTCATCAATACATCTGGGTAGCGAGTTAGTAATTCATTGGTACGAAGCAATAAATCATCAAAATCCATCGCTCCCGCCTTAAAACATCGATCTACATAATTTTCATATATATCTCCTGTTCTAGGCTTTTTAGCCATCGCATCTTGCTCTACCAGATCAGGATCATTCCGATATGCCTTAACTGTAATTAAACTGTTTTTAAATGAGGAAATTCTATTCTGAATCTGTTTATATTTATAGATATCCTTATCTAAACCCATTTCCTTTATAATGGAAGATATTAAGCGCTGAGAATCTTGGGTGTCATAAATGGTGAAGTTAGCTGGGTAGCCCAGTTTATTACCATCTATACGTAATAGTTTCGCAAAAACAGAGTGGAAAGTTCCCATCCAAAGATTTTTTGCTTCTGTAGAACCCACAATGTTAGCAATACGCACTTTCATTTCACGTGCGGCTTTATTGGTAAAGGTTAAAGCTAGAATATTGAAAGAATCGACCCCTTGTGCCATTAGGTGGGCAATTCTATAAGTTAATACACGTGTTTTCCCAGATCCCGCTCCAGCAATTACCATCAGCGGCCCATCTTTGTGCAAAACAGGAGCCTTTTGGGCATCGTTCAATTCATCTATAAATGAGCTCAAATTTTCTTTCTTTTAAAGGCGTGAATTTAGCTATTATATAGGGATACTAAAAGTGATGTCATTTAGATTTATAAACAATGGACGGTATTTCTTTTCATTTTGAATATATTTAACCTTTAATACCTCATATTGAGATTGCAAGTTCATGCTGAATGAATTTTAGAATCAATAGTTACATATAGAAAATTATAAATTTAAACACTGATTATGAGAAAACTAGGTTTTTTGGCTTTCGTTCTTTTCGGATTTTCCGTTCAAGCACAAGGGCCAAATCTTGAAAAGGATTATACTTCAATAGAAGGCAAGGTAATTGAATGGCGTAGAGAAATTCATCAAAATCCAGAATTGGGTAACAGAGAATTTAAAACTGCTGAAAAAATTGCAAAGCACCTAAAATCTTTAGGAATAGAGGTTGAAACCGGTGTTGCACATACAGGTGTGGTTGGTATTTTAAAAGGTGACTTACCAGGCAAAGTAGTTGCGTTGAGAGCAGATATAGATGCCTTACCCGTAACTGAAAGAAATGATTTACCGTATAAATCAAACGTCACCTCTGAATTTATGGGTGAGAAAGTTGGCGTTATGCATGCATGTGGTCATGATACCCATACCGCAATCTTAATGGGTGTTGCTGAAGTAATGTCCAAAAACAAGGATAAAATTAAAGGCACAGTGAAATTTATTTTTCAGCCAGCTGAAGAAGGTCCACCACCAGGAGAAGAAGGTGGAGCTTTATTAATGGTTAAAGAAGGAGTAATGAATAGCCCTAAAGTGGATGCTATTTTCGGTCTTCATATTAATTCTCAAACACCTGTTGGAGTTATTAAATATAAATCTGGTGGTACAATGGCTGCAGCTCAAAGTTTTACTATTAACGTAAAAGGAAAACAAACTCATGGTTCTCAACCGTGGTCTGGTGTTGACCCTATCTTAATCAGTGCTAAAATAATTGATGGTTTGCAAACTATTATAAGTAGAGAAACTAACCTAACCAATGAAGCAGCTGTAATTACAGTCGGAAAAATAAAGAGTGGTGTACGTTTCAATATTATTCCAGAAACCGCTGAAATGATTGGTACTATTAGAACGTTAGATTATGACATGAAGGATAAGCTTAATAAACGTATGGTAGAAATGGTGACTACCATTGCAAAAGCATACGGTGGTGAAGCTACTTGTGAAATTAAGGATGCTACTGATATTACCTATAACAATCCTGAATTGGTAGAACAAATGCTACCTACCATAAAAAGAGTGGCTGGTGATGCTAACGTTCAAACACAAAAAGCGATTACTGGTGCAGAAGATTTCTCATATTTTCAAAGAGAAGCTCCAGGATTTTTCTTTTTCTTAGGAGGAATGACACCTGGCAGTACAGAATCATATCCACATCATACTCCAGATTTTTTGATTGATGATAGTGGTCTACTTTTAGGAGTACGTGCGCTTACAGAAATGAGTTTAGACTATTTAAATAGTGATAAAACACCACGTTTAGACATTAAACCAAAAGGATAATTTTGATGTATCAATTTTTAAATTCAATTCCAAGTCCACCATGGTGGGCTTGGATTTTTTTATTTATTTTTTTAGTAGCGATATGGGATATATTTATTCAAAAACGCCATACTATAAAGCACAATTTTCCAGTAGTTGGGCATCTTAGATATTGGTTAGAAAGTATCGGACCAGAAATGCGTCAATATTTTGTTGCTAACAACAGAGAAGAGCTTCCTTTTAATAGAATAGAAAGAGGTTGGATTTATGCTTCTGCTAAAAAAGAGAATAACTATGAAGGTTTTGGTTCTGACCGAGATTTATATGCGCACCAGCATATTTTTGTAAAAAATAGAATGATGGCCTACGCGGTACCTAGTGGTCACCCTAATGCAAGTGAGCCAACATTTATACCGTGCGCCAAAATAATGGGCTTACACAATAATCGTAAAAAACCTTACAGACCAGGTAGTGTAGTAAATGTTTCAGCTATGAGTTTTGGTTCACTTTCTGCTGCAGCTGTCGAAGCGATGAATAAAGGAGTTAAAAAGGCAAATGCTTATCATAATACTGGTGAAGGTGGACTCTCACCTTATCACAAACACGGGGGCGATATTATTTTTCATTTTGGGACTGGATATTTTGGTGTGAGAACTGAAGATGGTAATTTCTCTATGGAAAAAATGAAAAAATTGGTTGAAGACAATCCGTGTATAAAAGCCATAGAGATTAAATTATCTCAAGGTGCAAAACCAGGTAAAGGCGGGGTATTGCCAGGTGCTAAAATAACACCTGAACTTGCAGAAATTAGAGGTGTTGAAGTTGGTAAAGATGTTTTGTCACCTGCTACTCATAAAGCGTTTTCAAACGTTGAAGAATTAATAGCCTTAATAGACGCTATTGCACATGAAACTGGCTTGCCTGTAGGTATTAAAGGAGCTATTGGAAAGTTGGATCAATGGGAAGAATTGGCCGACATTATGCTGAAAACAGGAAAAGGCCCAGATTTTATTACCGTTGATGGTGGAGAAGGTGGCACAGGTGCTGCTCCCCCATCATTCGCAGATCATGTTTCTTTACCATGGGTTTACGGTTTTTTAAGTCTTTACAGGGTATTTTTAAATAGAAACCTTACAGACCGTATTGTATTTATAGGTTCAGGAAAGTTAGGTTTTCCTGCAAAAGCTGTAATGGCATTTGCAATGGGTGTAGACTGTATTAACGTTGCACGTGAAGCTATGATGAGTATTGGTTGTATACAAGCGCAAGTATGTCATACCAACAGATGCCCTACCGGCATTGCAACACAAAGTCAATGGTTACAAAGAGGTATTAATGTACCTTTAAAATCTGATCGTTTGGCGCAATACTTTAATACGTTTAGAAAAGAATTTTTAGAAATTACACACGCTGCAGGCTATGAACACCCAAGTCAATTTACAATGGATGATGTTCAAGTAAACGTGGACGACCACGACCTAAATCGCAGTTTAGCCTCTACCCACGGATATAATAAAACTAAAGTACCATTCAATGGTGTTCAAGAATTAAAAGACTGTTCGTATCTTGGCGGCAAACTTTAGATTAACCTTTTTAATGCATATTTAATATGATAAGATTTTTTTTATGTTCAGCTCTTTTGTTTGTTGGATTAAGCCATGTACAAGCTCAGAAAAAAAGTGAATTAATAGATCAAAATCAGGAACTAAAATATAAACTAGATTCTGTATCGCGAATAGTAAGTACAGCACAGCACAATGAAAAATTAGGCTTACAACGCGCCGATGAACTTCAAGTACAGGTAACCGAGTTACAAGATGCCAATGCTACTTTGATGAAAAATCTTAATAGTTTTGCAGCTCTGTCGAGTCAGAATTCTGAGAATATCAATAAGACCTTAGCTACTTTAAAACGTAAAGAAGAGCAACTTAAAGGTATTACAGATGGTGTCGCAAGTAATGATTCTACCGCAGTAGTTATTTTAACCAATACTAAACAAGTTTTAGGTGAGAATGCAAAAGTTGGTGTCTCTGATGGATCAGTAATTATTTCTGAGAAATTAGATTTTTTCTTTACAGATGGTGTGGGTGTAAATCCTTCCATTGAATCTAGAGATTGGATAGAGAATGTAGCCAAAGTGGCTAATGCTAACCCTAAGAGCATAATTACTGTAGCAAGCTTAAATATTACAGGCGAAATGGATATTGCTATTCAACAAGCTACAGCTATTGCGAGCATTCTTATAAAAGAGTTTGGTGTAAATGGCGAACGTATTAGTGCTGTTGGTGCAGATGGTGGATTACGCGAATCACTTCAAATAAAACTTCAACCAAATTATAAAGCATTTTATGATATGGCGAAGGGAGACGCCAAAAATTAAATTACTTGCATTTCATCGATGAACCATTATACTAATTGAATAAAATCATCGTTTTAAACTGATATAATTCAATAAATAATCTCAAAAATGACCTCAGACCAAATATTTCAACTTTTCGCTTATTTATTACCTTCAGTAGTTACGGGCGCTATTGCTTTCTATTTCTTTAGAATGCACACGAACAATGAAGAAGGTCGTAGACGTTTTCTTTTACATAAAGATTCTCAAAAAGACACCTTGCCAGTTCGTTTGCAAGCATATGAACGTATGGCGCTATTTTTAGAACGAATTGCAATTCCTAGTTTAGTGGTACGTGTTGGCCCACAATCTAAAGATAAGGGTGCTTATGAAAGTTTATTGATAAAAAGTATCGAGACAGAATTTGATCATAATTTATCGCAACAAATTTATATGAGCGACGAATGTTGGAACATAATTAAAGCTGCAAAAAGCGCAACAATACAAATGATTAGGAAAGCGGCAATGAGCCAAACGGAATCTGCCGACAAATTAAGAGAAGACATTCTTAATGAAACAATGGAAAAAACTTCCCCTTCCGCTACTGCTCTTTCTTTTGTAAAAAAGGAAATTGGAGATTTGTGGTAGTAATTTTAAAAGGAATACTCTTACTTAAATAAAAAATAAATGCTTTCTATTATGAAAGTATTTATTGTATAAAATTCTAAGTGTTTTTTAGTCGCTAAAGAGAATTTATTCATTCTCATTTGGCTCAATAGGGTTTGTTTCTTCGTTCTTATTTTTGGCATACAGATAACCTCTTTTCCACCACAAGGTCATTTTTGCTTTATCAAATATTAAAGAATTGGTAGTTAATATCGTTGGCGTATAGAACAGATTTATAATAGCGTTCTTTTGATTGGCAACCAATTTTCCTATTCTGATATTCTGATTTTCAATACGATCTAAAATAAAGCTCATCATTGTGGTAATCAGCTCGAACGGATTTCTAGATGCTACCCTATTCAAATAATTTACCTCGGTATGTAAAACAACAACATCTACCTCGGTTGCTCCTCTTTTAATTGCCTCTTCTATAGGTACAATACTTCCTAAACCTCCATCTGCATATTCACATCCATTTTTACGAACTAAACTCATGAATGGCGTATAGTTGGCCGATATCCAAATCCAATCACAGTAATCATCATACGTACAATCTTTAATAGATTTATACTCTACCTGATTTAATGATAAATTAGAAACCGTAATAATCACATCAGAATCACCGTGTTTTAATGTCTCGAACTCTTCAAGGGTTAAACTATTTTCAATTAATTTTCTAAGATTTTCACTTTCTCCAAAGGTCTTTTTTCCTACTAGAAAATTGCGTAGAACATTCCAATGATTAATGGAAATCTCTTCATTACCGCGGATATTTTTCACCAGAAAAGGGCAATTATTAAATATGCTCTTTTGATTGACATTAGAATAGATTTCCTTAATCTTATCTAATTTACCTAGAGCTAAATGAGAAATTAATAGACTTCCGGTAGAAGTTCCCACAAAAATATCATACTTTCTACCTTCTTCTTGAATTAGGTATTGGGCAACACCACCTGCAAAGGCGCCTTTACTACCGCCACCGGAAATAACTAATGCTTTCATTTAAAATTTAATTTCGTTTTAAGATAACGTAAATCTGTCGAACTAAGTTGCTTTGCTACCTTTTCAATTTCTTTTTTTTGTGCTTCATCATTCAACAAAGAATCTAACAATTGTCTAGAAAAATTTCTGAATTGCCACGAATGATGGTTAGTTGCCTTAATCAAATTAGCTAATCCGTCACCTTTAAGCGCCTTAATTTCAAATAAGTATTGAAAAGCAGTTTGTCGTACTTCAGGATTATAAATTGAACTAGTATACCCAATAAGTTCCTTATAATACGCAGTGTTTTCTGAAGGTTTGTAATCAGGGGTAAACAATGCCAATGTTAGCCAAAGCAAGCGTACATTCTTATTGGGTAGTCCAATAATATCTTTAGTTCTATCCAAGAAGACACTTCTATCATAATCAAAACTATTCCAAAGATTATAGAGCATCAACTCATTGGTAATATAACTGTCATCTAACAACAATGGCTTAACAAATTCTTTTGAAATCTCAGAAATTTTACTCATTTTCTGAGCAGCAAATTGTCTTATTTTAATATCATCATTAGTAAGTAAAGGCGAAAGTTCTAATTTAGGAAAACTGCCTTTTAGTTGAAGTAATTCTAGCTTCAGTTGTGTTGCAAGTTCTGAGTCCTTTAAAATATCACTAGAAGTAAAAGTTTTTTTATCACCATGTTTTAAGACATAATACATCCTTAAAGATGAACTATTTTTCATTAAATAATCTTTAGTTTCCTCCATAGGAAATACATCTCCCTCCAACCAAACCTCTTTAAAGTGTTTTAAGCTTTCACCACTCACCTCTTCCATTTCAGTAATAAAATCAGCTACAGTCACATTTTGGAACTGATATTTATCTAGGTATGTTTTTATTCCTTCTTGAAATGCAGAGTCCCCTATTTCTTCTCTAAGTATAGACATAGCCCAAGCACCTTTTTCATAAAAAGTAAGACTACTAGCTTTAGGATTCAGCAAACTCTCCCCTTCTCCTTTTTCAGAAATACCACTTAAAGTTTTTGCTGTATCGAATAACTTCCAATAGTAATAATCGTCACCAAACACTTCTTTTTCAGCCAAATAAGCAAAGTATGTTGCAAAGCCTTCATGTAACCAATGTTGCTCACTGTTCTTTTCAGTAACCAAATTACCAAACCATTGATGTGCCAATTCATGAGCATTAATATTCACATAATTTCTATCAATAAATGAAGTAGAATCAATAACGTAGGCATCAGAAAAAAAAGTGGCGCTAGTATTTTCCATACCAGCATATAAAAAATCATGTACAGGAACCTGCTTATAATTTTGCCATGGATAAGCAACACCAATCTCGGTTTCTAAGAAATCAAAAATTCTTTTGGTATATCTATAAGTGGGTTCTACCCTTAAACTATCCTCAGGATAAAAGTAATTCTCTATTGACACACCACTTTCAGATTTCAATACTTGCTTATCATAATTACCTATAGCAAAGGCAAGCAAATAACTGCTCATAGGTTTTTCCATATCAAAAACCCAAACAGGAAACTCTTCTGATTTCTTTGATTTCATTTCCAAAATACCATTCGCAATAACCTGATAGTTCGTATTAGCTTCAATGGTTAAATCGAACTCAATCTTTTCTTCCATATCGTCAAAACTCGGTAACCAATGACTTGTGTATTTCCCTTGACCTTGCGTCCAAATTTGTTCGTTGCCATCTATTTCATCATCCCAACCAATAAAATAAACGGTTTGTTTTGGCTCGGTAACATATTCGATATTTAGTTTGTGAGATTGTCCTTTTTTGAATTTTCTCTTAATAATTAGAGATTTTTCAGTTTTTATATTATTTACAGGTTTTCCATCTAAATCTACCTTAGTAAAGGTTATGTTTTTGGCATCAAGAAAAATAGAATCTACATTTTGTTTTACTTCAAAATGATATACAACACTACCCTTTATTTGACGTTTTAGTGGCTCAGGCTTAATATAAACACTGGCCTTGGTAAAATCTACCCTATCTTGATGTTGACCGTAGGTGAAACATGTAATGCTGAAAATAAGTAGGAGAATAAAATTCTTCATGCAGATATGAATACTATATAAATCAAATTTAATAATTTAGTTTGTCGCAATTCTACCTAAACCCTACTTTAGTGGTATGAATGCTAATTTCTTGCAGACTCCCATTGTTTACTTAAAAGGTGTTGGCCCTAACCGTGCTGAAACCCTAAAATCAGAATTGGGAGTGGACACTTACCAAGATTTGCTGAATCTTTTTCCCAATCGATATATTGATAAAACACAATACTATAAAATCGGTCAATTACAGCGTAATAGTTCAGATGTTCAAATTATAGGCAAATTAGTCAATATTAAAACGGTCGAGCAAAAAAAAGGTACTCGACTAGTTGCCAGATTCATTGATGATACAGGAGAAATGGAACTGGTTTGGTTTAGAGGTCAGAAATGGATTCGCGAAAATTTAAAATTGAATACACCTTATGTTATTTTCGGAAAATGCAACTGGTTCAATGGCACATTTTCAATGCCTCACCCAGAAATGGAACCGCTAAAAGAACATGAACAAGGTACAAAAGTGTACATGCAGCCAGTGTATCCTTCAACAGAAAAGTTAAGTAATAAAGGCATTACCAATAAAGTCATCAATAAACTGATGCAACAACTTTTTATAGAAGTCAACGGTAAATTTACCGAAAGTCTTTCTGATAAATTACTTTATGAATTAAAGCTAATCTCAAAAAGTGAAGCGCTGTTCAATATTCATTTTCCTAAAAATCAGGAGTTATTGGCAAAAGCACAATTCAGGTTAAAATTTGAAGAACTATTTTACATTCAACTTCAACTGATTGGTAAAAAACTATCAAGAAAAAAGAAGATTAAAGGTTTTCCGTTTACTGAGGTAGGTGACTATTTTAACGATTTCTATTCTAATAAGTTACCCTTCGAACTTACTGGGGCACAAAAACGAGTAATTAAGGAAATTAGAGCTGACCTTGGTAGCAATGCCCAAATGAATCGCCTATTACAGGGTGATGTGGGTTCCGGTAAAACAATCGTGGCGGTCATGACCATGTTGTTGGCTATCGATAACGGATTCCAAGCCTGCTTGATGGCACCGACAGAAATTCTTGCTAATCAGCATTTTAAAGGAATTTCAGAGCTTTTGGAGGGAACAGAAATAACATGTGCTTTACTGACGGGTTCCGTGAAGAAATCGGCTCGTAAACCAATCCACGAACAATTAGAAAGCGGAGAATTGAATATTCTTATTGGTACCCATGCGCTTTTAGAGGATAAAGTAAAGTACAAGAATTTGGGAATAGCTATCATTGATGAGCAGCACAGATTCGGAGTTGCCCAACGCTCTAAATTATGGCATAAAAATGAATATCCTCCGCATATATTAGTAATGACGGCTACACCCATACCTAGAACTTTGGCAATGAGTTTGTATGGCGATTTGGATATTTCTGTAATAGATGAACTACCGCCCGGTCGTAAGCCTATAAAAACTGTTCACCGTTATGATGCCAACCGTTTAAAAGTATTTGGTTTCATACGGGATGAAATAGAGAAAGGAAGACAGATTTATGTCGTATACCCTTTAATACAGGAATCTGAAGCCATGGATTATAAAGATTTAATGGATGGCTATGAGAGTATTGTTCGGGATTTTCCTCAACCAAAATATCAGATATCTATCGTTCACGGACAAATGAAACCTGCCGATAAGGAATTTGAAATGAACCGATTCGTACGTGGTGAAACACAAATAATGGTCGCCACAACGGTAATTGAGGTTGGTGTTAACGTGCCTAATGCTTCGGTTATGATCATTGAAAGTGCCGAACGCTTTGGACTATCTCAATTACATCAATTACGTGGTCGTGTAGGCCGTGGGGCAGACCAAAGCTTTTGTATTCTAATGACCAGTCATAAATTATCAGCAGAGGCAAAAACTCGATTAGAAACTATGGTGGCTACCAATGACGGATTCGAAATTGCCGAAGTAGATCTTAAACTTCGTGGACCAGGTGATTTAATGGGCACCCAGCAAAGCGGATTATTAAACTTAAAGATTGCAGATATTGTTAAGGATAATGACATCCTTAAAACAGCGCGTTATTATGCCCTTCAATTATTAAAAGAAGACCCATCATTAAGCAAACCAGAGAATCTTATTATTAGACACATGTATGCTCAATTGGTAAAACATAAAAATATCTGGACTTATATTAGTTAGTTTTATTTTTAACACATTTATCGTTGAACATCGTAATTTAGAAGGGTCTTAATTTCCTAAAAACCCTTGTTTTTAATAGATTTGTGCACTTAGATCAGAAAGAATATGAGCGCAACTAAAACATTATTTGACAAAGTGTGGGATTCCCACGTAGTACATAAAATACAAGATGGTCCAGATGTTCTGTTTATTGACAGACACATGGTTCATGAAGTAACTAGTCCGGTTGCTTTTTTAGGATTAAAAAACAGAAGTATTCCTGTAATGCATCCTGAGAAAACATTTGCAACAGCTGACCACAATACACCAACCATAAACCAACATTTACCAATTGCAGATCCACTTTCTGCAAATCAATTAAGAATGTTGGAAGAAAATGCCAATGAATATGGTATTTCTTATTGGGGATTAGGTCATGCAAAAAATGGGATTGTACACGTTGTAGGTCCTGAATACGGTATAACCCAACCAGGTGCTACTATAGTATGTGGAGATTCACATACTTCAACGCACGGTGCTTTTGGTGCTATTGCTTTTGGTATTGGTACATCTGAAGTTGAAATGGTATTGGCTACACAATGTATTATGCAGCCTAAGCCAAAGAGAATGCGTATCAATGTTAACGGTAAAATGAGCAAAGGAGTAACACCTAAAGATGTTGCCTTGTTCATTATTTCTCAATTGACCACTTCTGGGGCTACAGGATATTTTGTAGAATATGCGGGTGAAATTTTTAGAGACATGAGTATGGAAGGTCGTATGACCGTTTGTAACTTAAGTATAGAAATGGGTGCCCGTGGTGGTATGATTGCACCTGACGAAAAAACATTTGAATATATAAAAGATCGCGAATTCACACCAAAAGGTGCAGATTGGGATAAAGCAATGGCATATTGGGAAACTTTATATACAGATGAAGATGCCATATTTGATAAAGAATTAACTTTTGACGGTTCGTTAATAGAACCAATGATTACTTACGGTACAAACCCAGGAATGGGTATGGGGATTTCAAATGATATTCCTATGGCAAGTGCTGTACAAGGTGGTGCCACTACGTATCAGAAATCATTGAAATATATGGAATTCAATGAAGGTGATAGTATGATGGGGAAACCAATCGACTTCGTATTCCTTGGAAGTTGTACTAATGGTAGAATTGAAGATTTCAGAGCATTTGCCTCTATTGTAAAAGGAAGAAAGAAGGCTGATAATGTAACAGCATGGTTGGTTCCTGGATCTCATAAAGTTGAAGCGGCGATAAAAGAAGAAGGTATTCTTGATATTTTAATCGAATCCGGATTCGAGCTTCGTGAGCCTGGTTGTTCCGCCTGTTTGGCAATGAACGATGATAAGGTTCCTGCTGGAAAATTAGCCGTAAGTACATCAAACAGAAACTTTGAAGGAAGACAAGGTCCTGGTTCAAGAACTTTATTGGCTAGTCCGTTAGTAGCTGCTGCAGCTGCCGTAACTGGTAAAGTAACAGACCCAAGAGAATTAATGGTAGAACTTGTATAACAAGTTTGCTATTAGCTATTGGCAGTTGGCCATTAGCAAAAATCTATTTATTAATACAAAACGCTAAAGGTTAAAGGCCCTTAGCTAAAAGCTATAAAAAATGGCATACGATAAATTCAATATATTAACTTCAACTGCAGTTCCCTTACCAATAGAGAATGTAGATACAGATCAAATAATTCCTGCACGATTTTTAAAAGCAACTGAACGTGTTGGTTTTGGCGATAACCTCTTTAGAGACTGGCGTTACAACCAAGACAATACCTTGAAAGAAGACTTTGTACTAAATCAAGATAAATTTAGCGGAAAAATATTAGTAGGTGGAAAAAACTTTGGTTCAGGATCTTCTCGTGAGCATGCTGCTTGGTCAGTATATGATTATGGATTTAGATGTGTAGTATCTAGTTTTTTTGCTGATATTTTTAGAGGTAACTGTTTAAATATTGGCGTATTACCAGTACAAGTTAGTGCTGATTTTTTACAAAAAATATTTGATGCAGTTGAGGCTGACCCATCTGTTGAATTAGAAATTAGTTTACCAGAACAAAAGATAGTTTTGCTTTCTACAGGAGAAAGTGAATCTTTTGACATCAATGGTTATAAGAAAAATAACATGCTAAACGGTTTTGATGATATCGATTACTTATTGAACATCAAAAAAGACATCGAGACGTTCGCGGAAAATACACCATTATAATCCAAGTTTTCATTTAACGGAAGAACACTAATGAAAAGAAAATTGGAAATTATGGATACCACCCTTAGGGATGGTGAACAAACTTCTGGGGTATCCTTTTCTGCATCAGAAAAATTAACCTTAGCAAAACTACTTTTAGACGAGCTTAAGGTAGACCGTATTGAGGTCGCTTCAGCTCGTGTTTCTGATGGTGAGCTTGAAGCTGTTCAAAAAATTACCGAGTGGGCAGCTACCAAAGGATATTTAGAACGTGTAGAGGTTCTTACTTTTGTAGATGGTGGTATTTCGTTAGATTGGATGCAAAAATCGGGTGCGATTTCTCAAAATCTACTGACAAAAGGTTCTTTAAACCATTTAGAACACCAGCTAAAGAAAACTCCAAAACAACATTTTTCAGAAATAAGTGAAATTTTCAAAAATGCATCCGAAAGAGGTATTATTAATAATATCTATCTAGAGGATTGGAGTAATGGTATGCGAAATTCAAAAGCGTATGTTTTTGAATTTTTAGAATTTCTTTCTACTCAACCCGTTAAAAGAATTTTATTACCAGATACATTGGGTATTTTAACCCATACTGAAACATATGCATACATCTCAGAGATAGTTCAAAAATTTCCCGATTTGCATTTTGATTTTCATGGTCACAACGATTATGATTTAGGTGTAGCCAATATCATGGAAGCTGTAAAGGCGGGTTGCCATGGTCTACACTTAACTGTAAACGGTATGGGAGAACGTGCTGGCAATGCTCCTATGGCAAGTGCAGTAGCTGTAATTAATGACTTTTTACCAGAAGTTGAAATCAATGTAAATGAAACCTCCCTATTTAAAGTAAGTAAACTAGTTTCTGCATTTACAGGGTTTACAATACCAGCCAATAAACCAATAGTTGGAGATAATGTATTTACTCAAACAGCAGGTATACATGCTGACGGAGATAGTAAAAAGAACTTGTATTTTAGTGACTTAATGCCAGAGCGTTTTGGTAGAAAACGAAAATATGCATTAGGTAAAATGTCTGGCAAAGCAAACATTCAGAAGAACTTGCAAGAACTTGGACTGACACTTAATGATGATGAATTAAAAAAGGTAACGGCTAGAATTATAGAACTAGGAGATAAAAAGGAACGGGTTACTAAAGATGATCTGCCTTTTATAATTTCAGATGTTTTAGATACTTCAGATTATAAGCAAAAGGTTTTTGTAAAATCTTATGTATTGACACATGCTAAAGGTTTAATGCCTTCCACTACCCTGTCTGTTGAAGTAGATGGCAAAGTTTACGAAGCCCATGCACAAGGTGATGGACAATATGATGCTTTTATGAATGCCTTAAAAAAAGTATATATTGCCAAAAATAAAACATTACCTAAATTAACAGATTATGCAGTAAGAATACCACCAGGTAGTACATCTGATGCACTCTGTGAAACGGTAATTACTTGGGAAATGGATGGAAAAGAATTTACCTCTAGAGGGTTAGATTCTGACCAAACGGTAAGTGCCATCAAGGCGACCGAAAAAATGTTGAATATTATATAGGAACACAGTCATTTAAAGCAAAACGAAACAATCTGTTTCAGTTTTGTATGAAGATGAAAGTAGTTTTAATGGAGAAAATAAGTATAAATTAAACAGATTGCTTGATACCTCGAAAAGACGTTTCGAGCAACATACAACTAAATAAAATGAAATTAAATATTGCCTTATTGGCCGGTGATGGTATCGGTCCAGAAGTTATTGATCAAGCGGTAAAGGTATGTGATGCCATTGCTAAAAAATACCACCATGACATCAATTGGAAACCTGCCCTTACCGGTGCAGCAGCCATTGATGCTGTTGGTGAGCCTTATCCTGATGAAACACATGAAATTTGTGCCAATGCAGATGCCGTTCTTTTTGGCGCAATTGGTCATCCTCGTTTTGACAATGATCCATCGGCGAAAGTACGTCCAGAGCAAGGATTATTGAAGATGAGACAAAAATTAGGATTGTTTGCAAATGTACGTCCAACCTTTACTTTCCCTTCTCTAATCGATAAATCTCCCTTAAAAAGAGATAGAATTGAGGGTACTGATTTAATCATTTTAAGAGAATTAACGGGCGGAATCTATTTTGGTGAACGTGGTAGAAAAGATGACGGTAATACGGCATATGATACCATGACATATAAACGTTTCGAAATTGAGCGTTTGGCTAAAAAAGGTTTTGACATGGCTATGAAGCGTTCTAAGAAATTATGTTGTGTTGATAAGGCAAACGTATTGGAATCTTCTAGATTATGGAGAGAAACGGTTCAGGGGATGGAAAAAGATTATCCTGAAGTAGAAGTTACTTATGAGTTTATAGATGCTGTAGCTATGCGTTTAATTCAATGGCCAAAAGGATATGATGTAATTATTACAGCAAACCTATTTGGTGATATCTTAACTGATGAAGCTTCTGTTATTGCTGGTTCTATGGGTCTAATGCCTTCTTCTTCAGTAGGTAGTAAAGTTTCTTTATATGAACCAATACACGGTTCTTACCCACAAGCTGCAGGTAAGGATATTGCTAATCCTTTAGCTACTGTACTTTCAGCAGCTATGCTATTTGAAGATATGAATATGACCGAAGAGGCAGAGGAAATCAGAAGAGTTGTCAATAAATCATTAGCAGAAGGGTACGTTACCGAAGATCTTGCTGATGGAGGTAAAAGTTATAAAACTAGTGAAGTTGGCGATTGGTTGGCCAGCAACATCTAATAATTACATTTTAAATAAAAAGTCCCTTTAATCATTTGATTAAAGGGACTTTTTTATAAGTAAAATTCTTATGGCTAAATTACCTGAAAATTATTATAAGCTTCCTGGTGTTGATATATCTTGCTCATAAATACTTTTAACAATAGCATGAATATCTGGTATAACGGTTCTTGCTAATTTTGAATTGCCATTTAACAATACACAAATGCCTAAATCTGAATCTGGAAATAGTGCAATTTCGTTTCTATAATTATTTACACTTCCGCCGTGATGCCAAATAGTTTCTTCTGCCGATTTTTCGTTTTCCTTTAAAGTATGAATACGCCATCCAAATCCATAAGCAGACGTTAAGTGACCTGGCCATCTTTGGTAATATTTACTGTGTCCGTTTAAAGCAATATATGGCTTAAACACTTGTTCGACAGCATCCTTAGCCATTACTTCTGGATTATGCCCAAGCAAAAAACGCATCCATTTTGCCATATCAAGTGAACTAGCATTGATACCACCTGCTGCAATGGCATTGTAGTATTTATCCGTTAAAGACAAAGCTCTCCAATGACCTTTACTTTTGGTATGTGGTAAAGCAACATTATTAGAATTAATTAATGTTTGATGGTCCATAGATACCGATTGCATGTTCAATGGCTTAAAAAACTTATCAGCCAACAAAGTTTGAATATCCTTACCAGTAGCTTTCAACATAATTTCTTGACTCAATGAAAACATGGCATTCTGGTAACTATATTGAAGCCCAGGTTCGGCAATAGGTTGAACTTCATTAAAACGACCAGCAATTTTAGACATCGATATACCAGCTTCAACTAAATTGGTAAAACTGTGATATGGCGTTCCAGAGGTATGAGATAAAAGATGGGCTATTTCAACTTTCTCTGTATTAATTTTATTTCCAAATTTAAAATCAGGAATGAACTCAACGACTTTATCATTCCAATGTATTTTACCTTCACTTTCAAGATTGGCAGCTAATACACCTGTAAAGCCTTTCGATATTGACCCTAGTCTAAAAAGCGTTTCTCCATCTACATTTTCAATTCCCTTTACACTTCTTTTTCCAAATCCATTAGAAAGTATAACAGAATCACCACTAACTATACTTACCCCCGCACCTACTATATCTCCAGATTTAATTGCCTGGTCAAAATAAGTGGTTAATGCCGATTTCAAAGCTTGTTGCCGTATGGTATATAATTTTATTTCCCGTTTCTCCGCTAAAGTTTTAACAGGGTTCGAATTAGAAATAATTGCCTTTGAATGTTCTGGTTTAAATGACGAAGCAGTGAGAACGAATAGTATAAGAACCATTACTATAGTTCCGAGGAATAATTTAGTACGTTGCACAATTAAGTAGGTTTAGGTTCTTTAATAACGCGTTAAAATACATTTAAGTACGATAAAATACCCAAATTACAAAATTTAACACGAAAATCGAACCATACGCCAAAAGCAATTAAATATATTGTTAAGCTAACTTATCTAAATTTTGAGAATAAAAAAAGGAACCAATCATTTAGGTACCTTTTTTATATAACGTATTAAGTGTCCAAACTACTAATAGCCATTTTCTTGTATTTAATTGCTCTTCTTTTTCGTACAATTAAAATAGCTACTGCTATTGAAACACCAGCAAAAGCTAAAATTGCACCTACCAAACTAGAGTAAATAATTCCATATCCAAATGCTATTGGTAATCCGGCTAAATATGCGCCTGAAGCATTACCCATATTAAAGGCACTTTGATTCATTGATGAACCCAACATTTCAGAACCCTTAGAGGTGTTGATTATTGCCATTTGTATAGGAGTAGAAACAGTAAAAGATATTACCCCAATCATAAAAGTCATTCCCAATAATAAATAAGGATTAGTAGCGATAAACATATTCAATATTAAAACCGCAGACATGACCGATAGACTAATAATCACCGCTTTTAACGGAGAGAACAATTCTGCCATTTTAGCACCCAAAAAATTACCGACAACCATACCTAACCCAGCAAGCATCATCGCGTACCCAACAAAGTGATTAGGTAAGCCCGCAACATCAGTGATTAAAGGTGCAACGTAACTATACCATGCGAAAAAACCGCCAGTACCAATGGTCGTTAAAGCAATCAAAGCCCAAAGTTCAGTATTCTTCAAACCTTTTGTGACACTTACATTTTGCTCTGAAGCCTCAATTTCTATTTTCGGCATCCACAAATAAATACTGGCCAGTGCCAAAAGTCCTACAAATCCCACTAAATAAAAAGAAACACTCCAGCTAAACTGTTGCCCTAAATAAGTTCCTATCGGTACTCCAATTACGTTCGCTACAGTTAATCCTGAAAACATTATTGCAATACCTTGTGCGGATTTACCTTTTTTAGCCAGTTTTGTTGCCACAACAGCACCAATACCAAAAAATGCGCCATGTGGAATTCCTGATAGAAATCGTAGAAAAAGAAGACTCTTATAACCAGATGCTAACCCCGATAACGTATTGAAAACGGTGAACCATATCATTAGCAAGAACAACATTTTCTTTGGAGACAGTTTTGAACCAATACCAGTAAGTAAGGGAGCACCCACTACTACACCTAAAGCATATGCTGCAATAAAATGACCCGCTTGTGGAATTGTAACCCCCAAAGAACCAGACACTTCGGTCAAAATTCCCATAATCACAAATTCAGTAAGGCCTATACCGAAACCTCCTATGGCTAAAGCGAATAATGCTTTTTTGTTAGACTTTATAGTATTCATACCTTAATAATTTTTAAGTTCTACACATAGACGATAATAGTTCAATAGCACAACTAAAAATGCAAAGTTAAAACCATTATATGGTTATAAACTCTTTTGAGTTACCATATTTATGTTATTAATTACCCATTATAAATAGTTGATTTCGACTATCAATTACAATTCAGTTTATAATATCCACAACTCAGAAAATCATTTTCTATAAAACTTCATTAACAATTCATATTTGTGACTTCAATCAAAAATATAATTTACGATGAAGACTTTATCACTACTATTGTTTACTCTAATTCATGTTAACCTATTTGCACAAAACACAGTAACAGGAAAGGTAATTGACCATCAAGGAGTACCAATTATGGGTGCAAATGTATATTTAAAAGGTACATATGACGGCACGGCAACTATTGAAAATGGACTATTCTCTTTTGAAACTGAAAAACAAGGAGGACAAACATTAATAGTATCATCAATTTCTTTTGAGACCTATTCTAAAACGGCAGAAATCAGCTTCTTTAACAATGTAATCATTAAACTAAAGGATGATGTAAACACTTTAGATGCGGTCACTGTAAATGCTGGTACTTTCAAAGCAGGTGACAATGCAAAAGTAACCGCTTTGAAACCTTTAGATATTGTAACCACAGCCGGTGCGTTGGGCGATTTCGTAGGGGCATTACAAACTTTGCCCGGAACGAGTAATGTTGCCGAAGATGGTAGGCTATTCGTAAGAGGTGGCGATGCAGAAGAAACACAAATCTTTGTGGACGGTATGCGGGTATTTACACCTTACTCCCCTTCCGCCAATAATATTCCGTCAAGAGGGAGGTTATCGCCATTTTTATTTAAGGGAATCACTTTTTCTACCGGTGGATATTCTGCCGAATACGGTCAGGCATTGTCCAGTGTTTTACTATTGAATAGTGTTGACGAGCCACAAGAGGAAAAAACTGAGATTGCAATAATGTCTGTTGGCGTCGGGCTTGGGAATACCCAAAAATGGAATAAGAGCTCATTGAGCTTAAATACATCCTACATTAATTTAGCACCTTATCAGAAATTATATTCAGATAATAATAAATGGCACAAGCCAGTAGAATCTTTAGGAGGTGAAGCGGTATACCGATATAGATTTAATAATGACGGATTATTAAAAGTTTATGGAGCATATAGTGCCGTAAATTTTGATTTAACCCAAGAAGATATTAATGAAATAGATGGTGTACGATTCGGATTAAAAAATAGAAACTTATATGTGAATACATCATATAAAGATTTCTTAGAAAAAGATTGGAGCATTGCCACAGGCGTCAGCTTTGCAAACGACCGTTCTGATTTAAAATTTAGTTCTGCAAACATCACTGATATTGAAAATTCAGCTCACTTTAAATTTACTCTGAACAAGTACTTTTCTAGCCGATATAAATTAAACTTTGGGGCAGAATACTTTATCACAAACTTCACCGAAAACTATAACGACGATACCATTGAAAATGAATATGGTTTTGATAATACTATTTTTAGTAGTTTTATTGAAACCGATATTTTCTTCTCAAAAAATCTTGCGACTAAAATTGGGATACGAGGTGAATATTCTGAACTTTTACAGGAGTTCAATCTGTCCCCTAGAATTTCTTTAGCCTATAAATCAGGCGCAAACTCTCAATTTTCATTAGCCTACGGTGAATTTTTTCAAAATCCGAAAAATGAGTATTTAAAATTTAACTCTGATTTTACTGCTGAAAATACCACCCATTTGATTGCTAATTATCAATATGTAAAAAATAAACAAATCTTTAGAGCAGAGGCTTATTACAAAGATTATAATGATTTAGTAAAGTACGATACACCATTGGCACTACCTATTTCTAGTTATTCGAATTCGGGTAATGGGTATGCAAAAGGACTCGATGTTTTTTGGAGGGATAACAAATCAATCAAAAACACTGAATATTGGTTGTCCTATTCTTTCTTGGACACAGAGAGGGATTATAAAAATTACCCCACAAATGCGACCCCAAATTTTGCTTCTAAACACAATGCCTCAATTGTTCTAAAACGTTGGATAGAAGCATGGAAAAGTCAGGCAGGTCTGAGTTATAATTTTGCTTCTGGACGTACGTTTACAGACCCTAACAAAGGAGGGTTTTTGACCGAACAAGCTAAAAACTTCCATTCTTTAAACTTTAATTACGCCTATTTAATAAGTCAACAAAAGATTTTGTACTTCTCCATAAGCAATGTCCTAGGAACGCAAAATATAAATGGATACCAATATGCTAACCAAACAAATACCGAGGGCATATTTGACCGTAGAACAATTTCACCAGCTGCGGACCGCTTCTTTTTCGTGGGATTCTTTTGGACCATAAGCGACAATAAGAATGATAATCAACTTGATAATCTTTAGATATTACAATTCATTACCAAAATACTACAGCTCGGTCATCTATTTTATTAAAAAAATCAGAATAGAAAGATATTTGAACAATAATAAATAACTATAAAACTTTTAATCATGAAAACAATAATTCTAATTGCCACATTCATTTTCACATTAAACTTAACCGCACAAACTCCGTACGAAAAAGGCATGGTCAATGCGTTTGAGTTATGGGAACAAGGAAAAAACATAGAAGCCATACAAATGTTCGAAAGAATTGCATCTGTAGAAACTGATAATTGGCTACCGTCCTATTACGCTGGTTTAATTGAAATAATAGGCAGTTTTACTGTAAAGGATGAAGCATTGCTAACTACAAAACTCACAAGAGCAAAAGCTTTTTTAGATACAGCATCATCTATATCAGAAGATAATCCAGAGATACTAGTTTCGTACGCGCTACTAAATACAGCTTACATTGCTTTTGACGGTCAGAAATACGGTATGACTTTGTCTGGGGAGAATAATGGCATTTATAATAAGGCAGAAACTATTGCCCCGAACAACCCAAGAGTACTATTAAGCAAAGCTGAATGGGATATGGGGTCTGCAAAATTCTTTGGACAATCAATTACACCTTTTTGTGAAGATGTAGACCGTGCTATAGTATTGTTTAAAGAGGAAAAACAAACCATTCCATTTTATCCATACAACGGGCTAGATAGAGCAGTAGAAATTAGTGCCAATTGTAAAAAAGAAATCTCCCCTAAAGAATAGGAGAGGTTTCTTTAAAATTAATTTAGACTCTATTATTATAAAATATAATCTGTACTTACAAAGTTTGAAAGTTTTGCTTCTAACAAATGTTGAATAATTTCTGTATTCAATTCATTGTCTTTAAATGCAACAAAAGTTCGAATAGAGAAAGAGCGTAATGCATCATGAACACTTAATGTAGCTTGTGCAGAATCTTTTCGTCCTGTAAACGGATATACATCTGGACCTCTTTGGCAAGAGCTGTTCAAATTCACACGACAAACCAAATTAACCAAGGTGTCGATTAATGGCGAAAGTGCGTACACATCTTTACCAAATAAACTTACTTGTTGACCATAATTACTTTCGGCCATATCATCTAAAGGTTCTTCAATATCCGTAAAAGGTACTATAGGTATAATTGGTCCGAATTGTTCTTCTTGGTACACCCTCATATCTTTAGTCACCGGATACAAAACAGCTGGCCAGATAAAATTATCGAATCGTTTACCACCTTTTTTGTTTAATATTTTCGCCCCTTTTGCAAGAGCATCATCAATAAGCTCTTGAATATATTCTGGTTTTCCTGGTTCAGGTAACGGAGTTAACTTAACACCATCATCCCACGGGTTACCAAATTTCAACTCATCGACTTTTTTTGCGAAGCTTTCATTAAATTTCGACCTAATATCTTCATGAACATACACCACTTTTAACGCCGTACAACGTTGACCGTTAAAAGATAAGGTTCCTGCCAAACATTCATTAATTGTCAAATCTAAATCGGCATCAGGTAAAATAATAGCCGGGTTTTTTGCTTCTAAACCTAAAACCAAACGTAAACGATTACTCTTTGGATGTTGATCCTGTAAGGCATTAGCAGATTTACTATTACCAATTAATGCTAGAACATCAACTTTTCCTGTTTGCATAATAGGAGCAGCAACTGTTCTTCCTCTACCAAAAATAACATTGACCACACCTTTTGGAAAACTAGTTTGAAAAGCTTCTAGTAAAGGTGTAATTAATAGCACACCATGTTTCGCTGGCTTAAATATGGTAGTATTACCCATAATAATAGCAGGAATCAAAAGTGCAAATGTTTCGTTCAAAGGATAATTATAAGGTCCTAAACATAAAACAACACCTAATGGTCCTCTTTTAATATGTGCATAAACTCCGTCGTGCTTCTTAAACTTTGCAGCATCACGATCTAGCTGTTTATAGTCTTCAATAGTATCTTCGATATATTCAACTGTACGATCAAATTCTTTTTGAGAATCGGGCAAAGACTTACCAATCTCCCACATTAATAATTTTACAACTTCCTCTCGTTTAGTCTTCATTTTTACCACGAAAACTTCCATGCATTCAATACGGTCTTTTACATGCATAGTTGGCCAAATACCTTGACCACGATTATATGCCTTTAAAGCCCCATTCAAAGCGTCTAACGCTTCCCCCTCTTTTAAATCAGGAATACTACCCAATAGCGTTGGCTTATAATCACTGGTAGAAGAAATAGTTGAATAAACTTCTGTTGTTTCCCCTTTCCACTCCTTTAATTCACCATCAACTAGATAATGCCGTTGATCTATAGTTGATGTAATTTTATATTGTTCTGGTATTTTAATATCGCTCATTATTTTCTTCTATTATAAAATCTAATTGATGAATCATTTATTGATTTCTAAATATTTATAGAAATTTAATCGTAATAATTAAATATAGTTTAAACCAAATACTCAAACAAATCAGGTTTATCATTTATATAATCGCCATAAAAATTGTTAGTTTTCATACGTTCAATTAATGGTTGTAAATCTTCAGGAGATTTAAGTTCAATACCAACCACTGCCGGAGCATTTTCGCGACTCGATTTCTTTGAGTATTCAAAATGTGTAATATCATCGTTGGGTCCTAAAATATCAACGACAAATTCTTTAAGTGCACCGGGTCGTTGGGGAAATCGAATAATGAAATAGTGTTTAAGCTTACCATACAATAAGGCTCTCTCTTTTATTTCTGCAGTTCTAGTAATATCATTATTACTACCACCAATGATACATACTATATTTTTTCCTTTAATTTCATCTTTATAATCATCTAATGCCGCAATGGTTAAAGCTCCTGCAGGCTCAACAACGATAGCATCTCTATTATAAAGGTCAAGAATCGTTTGGCAGACCTTACCCTCATCAATAGTTATCATTTTATCTAAATAATAATTACAAATAGGAAATGTCAACTCACCCACCTTTTTAACGGCGGCTCCATCAATAAATTTATCGATATGTTCGAGTGCTACGACCTTACCCATATCCATAGAGGTTTTCATAGAAGGAGCACCTTTGGGTTCTACGCCTATGATTTTGGTACTTGGAGATAGTTCACTGAAAACACTTATTAGACCTGATGCCAAGCCACCCCCACCAATACAAACAAAAAGATAATCGATTGGCATCTTGGTTTGTTCTATTAACTCAAGCCCAACAGTTGCCTGACCTTCTATAATTTTTGGATCATCGAATGGATGAACAAATATTTTTCCAGTCTCCTGACCATACTTGCGAGCTGCTAGTGAGGCATCGTCGAATGTATCACCTTCTAGTACTATTTCTACCCAATCACCACCGAATAAATTCGTCTGTTCAACTTTTTGCTTTGGCGTAACCGAAGGCATATAGATGGTACCCTTTATCTTCAAATGAAAACATGCGAATGCTACACCTTGTGCATGATTGCCTGCACTTGCACAAATAACTCCTTTAGCTCTTTCTTCTTTAGAAAGAGAACTTATTTTATTATATGCTCCTCTAATTTTATAAGAACGAACCCTTTGTAAATCTTCGCGTTTTAAACGAACCTGACATTCAAATTGTTTTGAAAGCCTAATACTTTCCGTCAAAGGGGTTACTTCTGAAATTTCAGAAATAATCTTTGCTGCATTTCTTATATCATCTAATTTTGGAAAATAAGTTGGCTTCTTTCCTTTCATATAATTTGCTATTTCTGCTAAACTCTATCGTAAATAAATCGATAACCACCTCGAAACTTAAATTGTCCGCCTAAGAACAATTCGATTAATGCTACAATTCAAGAATGGACTGTAACTTTTCGAATGTACTCAACCGGACAATTAGTATGACTACGTAAGATTTAAAAAATCTAAACTATAGGTTTCATTGCAGTCATTGACTCACGTAAACGTGCACCAACAATCTCTACCGGATGTTCACGTAATGCTTTATTAACGGCAATCAATTTTGCGTTATCAACGTCATTATCCATATTTTCAGAGAAGTTTTTACCGATAACATCTGTGTCAATATTTTTCATAAAACCTGTCAAAAGAGGCTTACAGGCATGATCAAAAAGATAACAACCATATTCAGCTGTATCAGAAATAACGCGGTTCATTTCGAACAATTTCTTACGTGCGATTGTATTAGCTATTAATGGTGTTTCGTGAAGTGATTCGTAATATGCAGATTCAGCGATAATACCTGATTCTGTCATTGCTTCAAAAGCCAATTCAACACCAGCTCTTACCATTGCAATCATTAACACTCCATTGTCATAAAATTCTTGCTCAGTAATATCTTGATTACCTGCAGGTGTTTTCTCAAAAGCAGTCTCTCCTGTTGCGGCTCTCCATGTTAAAAGATTTTTATCATCATTAGCCCAATCTTCCATCATTGTTTTAGAAAAATGACCAGTCATAATATCATCCATATGTTTTTGAAACAACGGACGCATAATATCTTTTAATTCTTCTGATAATTCAAATGCTTTTATTTTAGCAGGATTTGAAAGACGATCCATCATATGCGTGATACCACCATACTTCATACCCTCAGTGATGGTTTCCCATCCGTATTGAATCAATTTCGACGCATAGCCAGCATCTATTCCTTTTTCAATCATTTTATCAAAGCAAAGAATAGAACCTGTTTGTAACAAACCACAAAGTATGGTTTGCTCACCCATTAAATCTGACTTTACTTCTGCAACAAATGAAGATTCCAAAACACCAGCTTTATGACCACCGGTACCAGCTGCATATGCTTTAGCTTGCTCTAATCCTTTTCCTTCTGGATCATTTTCTGGGTGTACCGCAATTAATGTTGGTACACCAAAACCTCTTTTATATTCTTCACGTACTTCTGAACCAGGACTTTTTGGAGCTACCATGATTACTGTCAAATCTTTACGAACTTGAGTACCTTCTTCTACTATATTGAAACCGTGCGAATAAGAAAGGGTTGCCCCCTTTTTCATTAACGGCATAACCGCACCAACTACAGCAGTATGTTGTTTGTCTGGTGTTAAATTGATTACCACATCTGCACTAGGAATCAACTCTTCGTATGTACCTACTGTAAAACCGTTTTCATTAGCATTAATAAAAGATTGTCTTTTTTCTTTTATCGCAGCATCTCTAAGGGTATAAGCAATATCTAAACCAGAATCTCTCATGTTCAAACCTTGGTTCAAACCTTGCGCACCACAACCTACGATTACAATTTTTTTGCCCTTTAAAGCATTTACACCATCTGCAAACTCAGATGAATCCATGAAGCGGCATTTTCCAAGTTGCGTTAATTTATCTCTTAATGATAGTGTATTAAAATAATTGGCCATTTTATATTTACTTTATTAATTATTGAATTGATTCGTTATTTAAAATTCTTTTAATATTGCCGAAATTTGCATGACGTCTTTAGTGACCGAAATTCGCCCAGAACGTACAAACTGCATGATACCATAAGGTTTTAATTGATCATACATTTCATCAACTTCACTTCTTCTCCCGCTTTTAGCGATAACAAAGAAATCTCTTGAAACTGTCACAATTTGAGCATTATTATCTTTAATTATATTCTGAATTTGACGTTCATCGAAAAGGAGACCAGATGCAATCTTGAATAAAGCTGATTCTTGATAAATTGTTTCATCATCAGTATGATAAAATGCTTTAATCACTTCAATTTGCTTTTCAATTTGACCTACAATGTTATGTACCCATTTTTCTGTAGTATTCACTACAATAGTAAATTTAGACACATCGTCTATCTCTGACTTAGAGACGTTTAAACTCTCTATATTAATATGTCTCTTTAAAAATATTCCTGAAATCCTATTCAGTAATCCAACATTGTTTTCTGAATATACTGATATTGTAAACCATTTATTTTCCATAAGCCATTTTCCTTTTCTTTTATGCAAAAGAATTTTATGGGATCGTTTAATTAATTTTTATTATTTCTTTACTGCCAAGATTAAACCAGTTGACCATTTCATTTTTGTCAATTGAAAATCTACACGCTTCTCTAAGTATGCTGTTAATTGAATTACATTATCTTCATGCCCCTCTGGCCAGTTAGGTTGCTTTGTCATATCATCTATGATGTAAAATCCACCAACCTTTACTAGGTCTAAAATTTCATCAATCTCGCTATATTTTCCTGGCCACGCATCTGCAAAAATTAAATCAAATTTTTCTCCAGCATATTCCTTTATCCATTGAGTACCATCCTTACAAATCAATTCGATTCTATCATCATTCCCAAAATAAGTTTCAGCAATGTCCGTCAACTCCTTGTCATTATCGACTGAAGTTAAATGAGAATTATTATCCATTCCTTCAATCATCCAAGAAAGACTTAAACCTATTCCAGTTCCTATTTCCAGGAACCTTCCGTTAGGTTTCGAAGCGATAAGTGTTTTTAGAAAGCTACCAACATACAAATCTGATGGCATAGTAAATCCTATTTCTTCAGATTTACGCACAATTTCCTTATGAATAGTTGGAATATCTTGTATGTTTGAATCATTCATTTTTACAACTTTATATTTATTCTACTGCAATCTAATTTCAGAAACCGATGCACCAGAAGGAATCATAGGAAATACATTACCCTCTTGCTCTACTTTCACTTCCAAGAAATAAGGATTTTTAGAAGCCATCATTTCTTGAATAGTAGCTTTTAGATCTTTACGTTCAGAAATTCTTTTGGCTTCAATACTATATCCTTCCGCTATTTTAACAAAATCAGGATTTACCATAACTGTAGAAGCGTATCTCTTTTCAAAAAAGAGCTCTTGCCATTGACGTACCATACCCAAATGATCATTATTCAAAACAACAATCTTAACAGGAATTTTATGCTGGAAAATCACCCCCAATTCTTGTATAGTCATTTGAAAACCACCGTCACCAATAATAGCAACAACTTCCCTATCCATTGCGCCCATTTTAGCACCAATAGCTGCAGGTAATGCAAAACCCATAGTTCCCAATCCGCCAGAAGTTATGTTACTTTTGGATTGTGAAAATTTCGCATATCTACAGGCAATCATTTGATGTTGACCTACATCAGTCACAATAACCGCCTTATTATTAGAAGCTAAATTAATCTCCTCAATTACTTCTCCCATGGTCAAACCAGGTTTGGTAGGGTGAATATCATTTTTTATAATCGTATCAAATTCAATTTGATATTTCTCTTTAAATATATTGTGCCATGCTTCGTGTTTGCTGTCTTTAATTAATGGTAGTAGTAAACCTAAAGTTTCTTTAGAGTTCCCTAATACCGCTACATCTGCAAACACGTTTTTATTTATTTCGGATGGGTCAATTTCAAAGTGAATTACTTTTGCTTGTTTTGCATAGTCTTTCAATCTACCAGTTACACGATCATCAAATCGCATACCTATAGCCAACAAAACATCACATTCATTCGTCAATAAATTTGGACCGTAATTACCGTGCATTCCTACCATACCAACATTTAAGCGATGATCTGTATCTAATGCAGAAGCACCCATAATGGTCCATGCAGCAGGTATACCAGCTTTCTCAACCAATTGTTTAAGCTCCTTTTCAGCCTTTCCAAGTATAATTCCTTGACCCCATACGATAAATGGTTTTTTAGCATTATTGATTAAATCGGCAGCAGCCTGTATTGCACTTATTTCTGGTTTTGGAACCGGCTTATAACTACGTACTCCTGTACATTTCTTATATGAGAACTCAAATTTTTCAATTTGGGCGTTCTTGGTAATATCTATCAAAACCGGACCTGGTCTTCCCGACTTGGCTATATAAAATGCTTTCGCCATAACCTCAGGAATCTCTGAAGCTTCGGTAATTTGATAATTCCATTTTGTCACAGGAGTTGAAATACCAATAATATCAGTTTCCTGAAAAGCATCGGTACCTAATAACTCTCTAGTTACTTGCCCCGTTATACAAACCATTGGAGTAGAATCTATCTGCGCATCGGCAAGACCTGTCACTAAATTTGTTGCTCCAGGACCGGAGGTTGCAATAGCAACACCTACCCTGCCTGAAACACGCGCGTACCCTTGAGCAGCGTGTGTTGCACCTTGTTCATGCCTTGTTAGTATATGCGTTAATTTATCTTGAAATTTATATAATTCATCATACACAGGCATAATTGCACCACCTGGGTAACCGTACATTGTTTCAACCCCTTCTGCCAACAAACAATGAATTAGTGCCTCTGCTCCAGAAATCTGTATAGCTTTCTTAGAATCTGTACTTGTTTTCTTTTCTTTTAATGTTTCCATAAGCCTACACCCGACTCCCTTCAATTGAGGGAGAGTTTTCGGGAATTTTAATTAATATTTTAAAATTCGTCAGTTACACAGCCTTGTGAAGCCGATGATACTGTACGAGCGTATTTATATAAACTACCTCTTTTCACTTTTAACTCCGGTTGTATCCAAGCTTTTCGTCTTGCCGATATTTCATCATCTGAAAGATTGACTGAAATCTCATTTTTCTCAGCATCGATAGTGATTATATCACCATCTTTCAACAATCCAATAGTTCCACCATCTTGAGCTTCTGGAGAAACATGCCCAACTACAAAACCGTGTGTACCGCCTGAAAAACGCCCATCTGTTATTAAAGCGACATCCTTTCCGAGTCCGGCACCCATAATAGCGGCAGTTGGTTTCAACATTTCTGGCATACCAGGCCCGCCTTTGGGTCCTTCATAACGAATAACAACGACATCACCTTTTTTAACTTCTCCTTTACCAATACCTGCATTTGCAAAAAACTCGTCATTATATACTTTTGCTGGTCCAGAGAAATACAATCCTTCTTTACCTGTAATTTTTGCTACTGAACCTTCAGTTGCCAAGTTCCCGTATAAAATTCTTAAATGGCCAGTAGCCTTAATCGGATTACTTAAAGGTCTTATTACTTGTTGATGTTCTAATAACCCAGGAACCTCAGCTAAATTCTCAGCTATCGTTTTTCCTGTAACTGTTAAACAATCGCCATGTAACATTCCGTTTTCAAGCATAAACTTCATTACTGCGGGTATACCACCTACGCGGTGAACATCTTCCATGAGAAATTTACCACTAGGTTTTAAATCGGCCAAAAATGGTGTTGTATCACTAATTTTTTGAAAATCATCTAATGTAAATTCTATATCAGCAGCCTTAGCAATAGCCAAGAAATGTAATACCGCATTAGTTGAACCACCTAACAATGTTAATAAGCGTACCGCATTTTCAAATGATTTACGCGTAATAATATCACTAGGCTTAATATCTTTCTCCAGTAAGTTTTTTAAAGCCTTACCAGATTCAATTGCATCATTCTGTTTTTGTTTTCCAATTGCAGGATTTGAAGAATTGTAAGGCATTGCCATACCCAATGCTTCAATAGCAGAAGCCATCGTATTTGCAGTATACATACCCCCACAAGCACCAGCACCAGGACATGCATTTTGAATTACACCCTTATAATCTTCTTCATTCATTGTACCCGCTACCTTCTCTCCCCAAGCTTCAAAAGCAGAAACAACATCTAGCTTTTTATCTTTATAGCATCCAGAAGCGATAGTACCACCATATACCAATACAGAAGGTCTGTCTAAGCGAATCATAGCCATTAAAGCGCCCGGCATATTCTTATCACAACCAACTACAGTAACCAATCCATCATAGTTCATTGCTTGAACTACAGTTTCCATAGAATCTGCGATAATATCTCTAGAAGGTAAAGAATAACGCATTCCGTAAGTACCCATAGAAATACCGTCACTTACCCCAATAGTATTAAACACTAAGCCTACCAAACCACTATCATTGACACCAGTTTTAACTTCTTGTGCCAAATCATTCAGGTGCATATTACAAGGATTCCCCTCATAACCTGTACTACCAATTCCTATTAACGGTTTCTTTAAATCATCTTCAGTTAACCCAATGGCATAAAGCATTGCTTGGGCCGCTGGCTGAGTGGGATCTTGGGTTACATTCTTACTGTGTTTGTTCAATTCCATAATGTAATTCTCGTATGCTTATCTTGATTACTTTGAGCTATAGTATCAAAGATAAAAGTTTATAAAAATTTCTATTTTTAACAATAATTGACAGTACAAATTCATTTCATATAAAATTCAATTAATTAACTGATTATCAAATATTTAGACTACCATTATATACCACATTCAATACTTCAAAACTATATGATAATATTTTTAAACTATAAAAAAACCTGTATCAAATATATTTGATACAGGTTTTTCTAAACAACGAAAAGCTATATCATCCCTAACCTGGAATGACTATGACCACATTGATATTTAAAAAAGATAATTTCATACTACAATAGTACATAAAATACAATTACAAAAAAAGTATCCTAAAAATGAAATCTTAAACTATTGGATTATTAGTTATGAACTATATAGTTTAAGTGTATTGAAAATATTAAACCAGCTTAAAATTAACCTTATCTCCGCCTCTTTTTTGTGCCAAAATACAAATAGCTTTATCCGTTAGCTGAAGTACTCTTGGGTAACCTCCTGTAGTTTGCCCATCTTTCATCAATATAATTAATTTGCCAGCAGGAGTAAGCTGAACAGTACCTGGCAATGTTGCCGATGTTAACATTGACATTTCATGCGAAGAAATAGTCTCTTTAATTTGATATGCCATTCTATTGTTCTCATGAGCAACAGTGAATGACTTATAAAAAATCTCTTCTAAATGCTTGTCGGTCATCAAACTAAATTCGGGTCCTTTGCTTACTTCTAATTTATTATCTTCTAAAAAGGAATCAACTTTAATTTCTGAAATTTTCGGTTGAAACAATTTGTTATAAAGAAAGGGGACAACATCATTGTCACGTAGTCTATTCTCTTTTGTAATAGGTTTGTAAAAAGACCTACTACCCAATATCTTTTTAGAAGTAAAACCTTCTCTAACACCTAAGTACGACCTAAACCCCTTATCTAATCGGCCAAATGATAGAATATCACCAACTTCAATCTGATATACTTTATAATTCTGAATGGGTAAATTATTTAAGGTTGCTGACATCTCTGCCCCACCTAGAGCCATGTAGGTTTCCTCTTCAAACATAAGAGTTGGTCCGGTCATAGTAATCTCTAAAACTGCAGCAGAAACTTCATTTTCTAATAATGAATTTACCTTAAAAACAGTCATTTCATCCATTACACCAGAAACGGGAACACCTTTATTTCTGAAATAAAACCTACCTGAATCTTGAACCGTGGTATAAAAACCCGCTTTTAGTACTTTAAGCATTCAACTTAATTTTTTCAGGTTTATAAATACCAACTTCGGCCTCTATCTTATGCAAATCATACTCAGCCCTAGAAATTTGATAAAACTCAATTTTATCACCAACATTAACAAAACAAGGATTTTCTTTTGAAGCATCAAAAATAGGAACAGAACAATTTCCGATAATATTCCATCCTCCAGGTGATTCTTGTGGGTAAATACCTGCTTGTTTTCCTGCAATACCAACCGCACCCTTAACCACCTTTGGTCTTGGTGTTGCTTTTCGTGGTACTTCTAACTCTTTCAACAAACCACCTAAATACATGAAACCAGGCAAAAAACCTATTCCGTATACCGTATATGTCGCACCAGTGTGCATTGCAATAATCTCAGGAATAGTCTTGTTAAGTTTTTTAGCAACCTCATCAAGGTCTAAGCCAAACTCTAAATCATATGAAACCGGTAATCTCCATAAATACCGATCTGGTTTTTCAGTTTCTTTTAACTGGGAATATCCAACATTTATATCCTTTGAAATTTTTTCAAAATCAATAGTCTTTTTTCTATTTATAAGCAGAAGAGAATTGTATGAAGGTACCATTTCCCAATCCTTATCCGATAATATGTTAAACCTAATATAAGTTTGAAAACGTAATATAGTTTCTAAAATATGTTCACTTACCTCATGGGGCCATTCAATAAGAACGGAATGTACACCGAAGGACTTAATATTTATTTTAGGGGGATTCACGGTTTAGCTTGTAGATTATGTTCTGGTAAATGCTTTGTAATATACGTCAAAATTTGAAAAGCCGATGGGGTATCGCCATGAATACAAAAGGTATCTGCCTGAATAGGAATTTTTTTTCCGGTGACAGTTCGTACCTGATTTTCTTTATACATAAGCACCAAATGCTCTAAAACCTCTTTACCATTTGATATTAGTGCCTGATCTTGTTTTCTAGAAACCAAACTTAAATCGTTATTGTAGTTTCTATCGGCGAAAGCTTCTTTCATAATATTGAAATCATTAGCTTTTGCTAATGATTCAATTACACTACCATATGGAACATACAAAATAACATTATCCTTATATGGTAAAATGGCACTTAGAAAGACATTCGCTAAATGTTCGCTTTTGGCAATATCATTATAAAGTGCACCATGAGGTTTAATATGATGAAGAGTTGCGCCCATTTCATTACACTCTGTCATAAACAGTTTTAATTGATTTCTAATACTCTCAATTAAATCAGCGTCGGATATATTCATAGAAACCCGACCAAAATTTTCTCTATCAGGATATGAAGGATGTGCCCCAACCCTAACATTAAATTTAAGCGCTAATTCTATAGATTGACTTATCGATTCTTTAGCGCCAGCATGACCGCCACAAGCTATATTGCAAGAGCTTATCATTGGAAACAAATCGGCCTCATTACCGATACCTTCACCAACATCACAATTGATATCAATTATCTTATTTCCCATTTAAAATAATCCTAACACAGTTAAAATACTTTTAGCTCCCAATAATATCGAAAGGAGAATAATAGCCAATCCTATACAATTTTGCAATAAGGTGTTTTTATATTTCCCCATAACACCTACCCTATTAACTACCCATAGTAAAAATATGGCGATAATAGGTAAAAGCAATCCGTTAGTGATTTGGGCAAATTTTATAATTTCTATAGGTTTTATACCAAAGGATAGAAAAACCACGCCTAAGACTAAAATCAGTATCCATATAGCCCGAAACTTGGCGTCTTTAAATTCAGCCTTCCATCCAAAACAACTATTCGCAACATACGCAGCAGCCAAAGGAGCTGTAATAGCAGAAGTAATACCTGCTGCCAACAAACCTATTCCCATAAAATAGAGGGCTGCAGAACCATAAAGCGGTTCCAGTGCTTTTGCCATATCTAACACATTATTAACTTCTGTACTTTTTATAGCTGCCGCAGATATTATTATACTTATAGATACAAGTCCACCTAATAAAATAGACACCAAAGTATCTCTCTTGGCAAGTTTTAAATCTTTTTCTGATTTCCACTTCTCACTCACCAAAGCTGCATGTAAAAAGAGATTATATGGCACCACCGTAGTACCTACCAAAGCTATGATAGTCAAAATACCATTTTCAGGGATTGATGGAACAAATAATCCCTTTACTAATTCCCAAAGATTGGGCTGTGTCAGTACGGCTGTCATTACAAAAGACAGGCTCATTATTAATACAAGAAATATAAAAACCTTTTCTAAGGCTTTGTAATTCCCGAAAAAGAGAAGTAAAAAAGCTGCTAGTCCCAATATAACTGGGTATAACTTACTATAGCTCAGTCCGAAAAGAGCTTCCATCCCTAAGGTAGCACCACCAATATTACCTGCTTCATATGAAGCATTTCCTATAATAATAGCAGAAAATATAAGAGTGATTACACTATTTCTTATCCAAGGGTTACTTAACTCTTGTTTTATAACATCGGCTAATCCTTTTTGAGTTATGATACCTAATCTTGCCGACATTTCTTGAAGAACATAGGTAGCAATAATAGATAATAACATGGCCCACAGCAAACTAAACCCAAAATTTACTCCTGCAAGAGTACATGCGGTAACTGTGCCCGGACCAATAAACGCCGCAGCTACGAGAACACCCGGTCCTAATTTCTTAAACATGGATTAAAATTATCATTCTTGTAAATATAATCTCTAAATATGAATTGACTCACCATCGATAGAATCAATTTCACCACAATTTTAACATTTCAAAATGCCGTTAATCTAAAAAAATGCAGTTCGTCTAAAAGTTGGACGTCATTCATCGAGGTTACATACTAATCTTAAAAAATCGTGGTTATTAATTTCCCCAAACCTTAAACTTAGCCTATTAATGATTTGTTTAGAATGTAAGAAAGAACTCGGTTATTTAGATCATAAAAATGCCATGGAAAGTGCAGGTGTAGAACTCTGCAACAAACATCATGCTCGTATTGAGCAATTAATCAAGAAAAATGATACCCCATTAGAAGCTATTCAGCTTTATTATGCGCTTAAAGAAGCTGGTGTAAACTCGATGTTAGAATGGTGGGATGGTAAGAAATCAATAGATATCGCCATTTCACGTGTAAAACTCAATATTGAAATTGACTCTGAATATGATAAACTGACCGAACATGAAGCTATTAACAATTTAGAAGATGCTATGCATTCTTTTAAGAATGGCTTTACCACTATTCGTATTCCTCATATTGTAGTACGGTACTACTTAAACGAAACCGTAAATAATATCATTGGGATTATGGAGGGTCTAAAAGCCAATATCAAAGTAATTAATTAAAAAAATAGAGACATGGAAAAATCTAAAAAAGCATTTAAAAATCCGATTCGGGCAGCCTTAGCCACCCTTTTAATAGGTATGCTAATGCAGGTTCTTCAATGGCCATATTCAGCAGGTATAGTATTTATTTCTTTTACTGCAATTCTCATATTATACACCATCCGTTTTTTTAGGAAGACAGAAAAACTTACGATAGACCTTATAAAAATGGCTTTAGTTCTATTTTGGACAACCAACGGTATATTAACCATTCTAGCTTTTCCATACACAGTAATTTTTCAAGTCGGTACAGCGCTTACATTTATAGCATGGTTTGCTATGGAAGGTACCGCTTACTTCATGGACAAGGAGGGTAATTCAAGAAATAGCCTAACTGAAATAATTTGGAACTTTGTAATGGTCATAGGCGTAATCACCATTATTTCTGGTGGTATTATGCACTTATTAAGTTGGGACTATTCAATTCCAATTTTAACAACAGGGCTTACGATAGTTACTAGTTTTATTCTAAAGGATATTTTTACGGCCCCTAAGAAACAAAAAGATGATGTTAATAATGAGGAGTTATATTCCTAATTAGAAGTAACCATCTGTTTCTCAAATTAAATTTTTATAGGCAATTTTCGTATCTTTTACCCAAAGGGTATACATATGAATACTATTGACCGACGACAATGGCTTAAAACTGCTGGACTTTCTAGTGGTTTTACTTTTTTAGGTGGATTTGGAGCTTTCGCCTCATCAACCGAAAAATCTAATTATTTCGAAAAATCAAGTATTGCAAAATTAAATTCTAATGAAAATCCGTACGGACCATCAAAAGCAGTACGAGAGGTAATTAAAAATTCATTAGATATTGCATGCAGATACCCCTCAATGGTTCTACATCCATTGGTAGAACAAATAGCCCAGAAAGAAGGTGTAACTAAAGACCACATTGTTATAACTGGCGGTTCTACAGAAGGTTTAAAGGCTGCTGGCCTAACCTACGGAATTAATGGTGGTGAAATTATTGCTGCTGACCCTACCTTTCAATCGCTCATGACCTATGCAGAGAATTTTGGTGCTACCGTACATCGAGTTCCTGTAGATAAAAACATGGGACATGATTTAAATGAAATGGAGAAAAGAATAACAGCTAATACAGGTTTGATTTTTATATGCAACCCTAACAACCCTACAGGAACACTACTTGATAAAAATAAATTAAGAGATTTTTGCTCTTCCGTTAGTCATAGAACAATGGTATTTAGTGACGAAGCATACTATGATTTTATTACTGAACCCGATTACCCTTCAATGATTGAATTAGTGAAGGAAAATATGAATGTTATCGTCTCAAAAACATTCTCAAAAGTTTATGGCCTTGCAGGACTTCGAATTGGATATTTAGTTGCTAGACCAGATATTGCTACTAGACTGAAAAAAAACATTATGGCAATGTCAAATGTTTTAGCCATTGAAGCTGCTAAGGAAGCATTAAGAGATGATGAGTTTTACAAATTTAGTGTTGCTAAAAATGTGGAAGCTAAAAATCAAATCTATAAAACATTAAATGATTTAAACTTAGAACATCAAAAATCGCATACCAACTTTGTTTTCTTTAAAACAGGACGGCCCATAAGCGAAATGATGGCTGCCATGGAAAAAGAGAATGTTCTTATAGGTAGGCCCTTTCCACCATTTAACGATTGGGCAAGAATAAGCACAGGCACTATGGAGGATGTTATGCTATTTGACAAGGCCTTGAAAAAAGTATTGAGCTAATAAATTTCTAGGCTTACTTTGAAACTATTAGTTTGCCAAAAATTTAAATGTATTGCAGCACCAATTACAATCTGGCTATAGTGAAAAAATCATCTACTAAAGAATGAGCAATACCTATTTCCAAAAAGTATCACTAATAAATTGTAAGCCAACTGGTAAAGACTCACGCCAAAAAGGCCAGGTATGCGCCCCGTCCCGAACCCTGTATTCATGAGGTATTTTTAGTAGGGTTAGCTCTTTATGTAATTGGGCATTTCCTAAAGTAAGAAAATCATCGTCCCCGCAATCAAAATATATCTTTACGGTTTTTAACTGTTCAACTGCTTTGGTTTTAACCAAGTGAAGTACATCGTAGTTTTCATAGCTCTTGTTTAATCTATTTTTACCTTTCTTACCAACCATATCGGGCATCGCTTTGGATACATACCCATTCATTCCGTCTTGCTCTGAAGAAGTAACTTCATCCTCTGTAAAAACGGCAGAACTAAATCCGGCACAGGCTCCAAAAATTTTATCATACTTTAAAGCTAATTTTAAGGCACCAGCTCCCCCCATCGATAAGCCACTAATTCCCGTGTATCGTTTTCCTTTACGTATGCGATATTGACTTTCAATATACGGCATTAATTCTGTCATAAACATATCTTCATAAGCATAAGTCCCATCCGATCTGTTCATATAAAGTCTATCATCGCCATCTGGCATTACAATAACCATTTTTTGAATATTTCCTTCCTTAATTTCATGGTCTACTATACGTTGCATACTACCTGCTTCAATCCAATCTGTTTGATTACCTGTATATCCATTTAGAAGATAAACCACAGGGTAATAACGTTCAGAATGTTCGTAACCATCTGGCAGATAAATCGAATAATTTACTTCGGTTTTCAATAACATACTTTTCATACTGCGACTTTCCAAGACTTTACTCTGTGCATAAAGAGTAATGGTTATCGTAAACAGAAGGGAAAATAATATGAGTCTTTTCATGACAATTCATTTTTAAATTTAATAAAGACATTGACCTACTCTAAACTATATGATGTTTATCGATAATAAGTTAACTAATTAAACAAACTCTTATCAACTATAGACTAGACAAAGTACATTTGAATTATATAAAAGTTCAATATAGCATAAAGGCCACCATAATTATTCCTATCGCAGCTACTGGCACAATGATAAGCATATAGAAAAATGAAATGATACTGGCTTTGAAGAAAGCGCCTAACCATGAACTTTCATAAAAATTTCGTAGTGCTAACATAAGGTATAATACAAATGAGAAGCAAATAAGCGTTTTGATTGAAGTGGGAATCTCCCACACTTTATTTACCAATAGCATAACGCAAAAAGATGTGAATATAAAGGTGAAGTAATAAAAGCTAAATACTAAATGATGGGCAAAAGTGGCCGGTTTCCAATAAAATACTTTAAGAAATACGGCAAAAAGTGGTAAAAGAAGAAACATGGCAATAGGTATTGTATCGTATAATACCTGAATAATACCTCCACCCTGTTGTTCATAAAACTTCAGCATTTGAGCATAGAACTTACGTCCAAAGGCATTTTTATCTTCCTTCATTCCCATAGCCTCCAATTTTTGATTTAATGGTGCACCTACGGCGATAAGAGAGTCCAACAACTTGCGTTCAAAACCAAATGATATGTTTGCTATCCCCGAATCTGAAGTCATTACCGAATCTAATCCTACTAGTTCTTCGTCGGATAAGCCTATAATCTTTTGATTTTTTTTAATGGCCTTTCTGGCTTCTGTAATATCCAATGAATCTGTATTGACCGAAATAGAATCTAAATTAATTTCCTGCTCCATCCCTTTTTTGATTACTTCAGAAACCTCATTATCCGCTTTACGAACGGTAAAGGAAAAAATAAAAAAAAAGACAACTGAGATAAAGAGGTAAAACTGTGCAGGATGCAGGTATTTAAGTCGTTTTCCATCAACAAACCGCCGTGCAAGTACACCTGGCTTTATCATGAGGGTAAGAAAACTCCTAAAGAATCTAGCGTCTATGGAAAAGTAATTTTCAATGGTATTACTAAACAAGACACCAACGGTAAGGTTGTCCGTAGCTTCCATACCACAATGAGGGCAGTATTCATAAGATGAATCAAATGTTTGTTCGCAGTTTTTACACTGTTCTGTGGTTGGCATATAAAAGGCTTTGCCTAAAATTACAAAATAGATAGGCTCCTTCGAAGAACTAAATGTAAAATACTAATTTATGACATGGAGCATAAGTCAATAAGCGGTTTAATTGGTATGAAATTATATGCTATTTTAATCGCTTCAAAATCAGCAACTAAATATTTCCTTATATTGGTATGTAAACCGCCAACCACTACTTCTTCTATAACTCTTCATTATCCAAAATAAAAACCCTGTTACCTAACTCTAAAAAAAAGTTAGGCAACAGGGTGATTTTGTTATGGTTAGGGCCTATACCCCTTCTTTAACAATATGAATGATCTTAATCTTCATCAACAGAAAGGAAATTTCCTTCGGCATCGAAATAAACTTCCAACCCATTGCTCATGGTTACTTCAAAATCTCCTTCATCTTCAATTTCCGCATGTACAATGGTAAGATTTGGATAGGTCTCTTCCAAATACGACAGTGCCATCTCGGGTAATTGGGCGGGGTCTATAGTGTCTCCATCATCGTTGTTATCTTCTTCTTCCCAGTCATAATTTCCATCATCATCTTGGTCGTTTTCATCGACACCAACACCCTGGAAATCCCCATTAATATTAAAAATCAAAATGGTGTCGTCATTTAATTCAACTTCGTATTGATTATTATGTTCTAGTTCTGCTTCATCTATCCCCACTCCTGGATAATTTAGCTCGATATAGTCCAAAATAACTTGCAATAAGTCTTCTTTAGCAATTTCAGAGTCATCGAAATCACCATTTTCTTGGCTGTCATCATCAATGCCTAAAAAGGTGCCATTGGCATCAAAAATAAGTTCTGTGCCATCACTTAATTCTACCTCAAAATTACCATTATCTTCTTCTTCTGCCTCATTTATGGTTAAATCAGGATATTCTCTTGCCACAAAATCTAAAATTTCAACAGGTAAATCTCCAACTCTAACTTTTGCATCTGCCTTTAAGGCGATACCCTCGGGTAAATCATTTAGAACATCCTCACTATTTTTACTGCAAGACACCACTGTCAAAAGGCATAATGAAATAAGTGCCACTTTTTGAATCGTTTTCATTTTTAATTTGTTTAAAAGGTTAAATTCATTTTTAATTTGGGGGTAATTAAATTTTTGTTTCATAGGGTTTTTAATTATAAATATGATTTAAGATTTATATGCAAAGCTTTATATTAGATAAAACAATTAATATCGAAAATACCCTACCACAAATCAGTATAAATCTGATATTAACTGGGTTTAACTTGCGTGAAAGGTCTATTTCTTAGCTCTATGATTGTTCAGCTGAGTGATTGAAAACAAGCAATATTATGGTCATGTAATAAAAAATCACATTATCCTTGTTACTCGCTATTATAAGCGTTAAAAGCAGAGGGTTAAACTCCACTTAACCAACACAACGCCTATCTTTATATGAAAATAAATTAAAACATTGTTTATCAATTACTTACCTAACTATTTAATGATTTATTGACTTGTTTAGACTCGCTATATCAAGTTTTTAAAACTAAATATGAATGTACTTGCCGTGGAAAAATAGTGGTGAAGGGTCTAAATGAAATGGAAATGTATTTTGTGAATGGGCCAAGGTAATCCTTTTCTATACAACTAACTAAGTACTCAGTGACGTGGAATTGATGTGTTATTAGTCTTTCTGTTTTTTTTTAATGAATTATTTTGAAACGTTTTTAAAGCAAGTGGCAATTGTCTTATTGAACTAATGATTCAAAAAAAGTTAACCATCTATTCAACTGCACTATTATAGCAAAAACAAACTATTTTTTATATATTTAAAAGGTTGTACCGTTAAAACTGCCTTCCTATGTCAGCATACGAAATTGAAATTATCTTAAGCAGGCAGCTGGCAGATAGTCTTACCGTGCCAGTTTTTATAGTAAATCCTGAAGGAACCTTAATTTTTTATAACGAACCCGCAGAAGAAATACTAGGTAAAAAATTTGAGAATACCGGGCCAATGCCCGTAGATGATTGGGGCACTTCATTTTTTCCACAGGATGAGGACGGAAGGGATTTATCCCCGGAGGAACTCCCTTTGGTACAAACCATAAAAAACAAGGTCCCGGCACACAAGAGCTTTTGGATCAAGGCCCTTAATGGCAAATACACTAAAATATCGGTAACCTCTATTCCTATAATTGGGCGATCTAAAAAATTTTCTGGCGCAATGGCCATTTTCTGGGATAACGATTTCATAGGATGAAGGTAAAGCTACATGGTACCCGAGGAGCATATCCAACTTCAACCTTAAACAATCAAACATATGGGGGGAATACCCCATGCATAGAGATTATTAATGGTGAGGAAAGAATCATTGTTGACGCAGGTACCGGAATTTTAGGAATCGATTTTGACACCTTTAATAAGTCTGACCGAATCGATATTTTGTTGACCCATTTGCATATGGATCATATACAAGGTCTTGCTTTTTGTAAACCCTTGTTCAATCCCAATAAAGAAATTCATATCTGGGGCCCTGGAGGTAGTCCTGAATCACTTCAATCTAGATTGAATCGGTTTTTATCACCACCCCTTTTTCCAATACCATTAAGAGATATCCCTTGCAATCTTATTATAGAAGAACTACCGAATACAAGTTTTACACTCGGAAATTTTTTAATAACCTCAGAGTTTATAAGCCATCCGGGACCTACTGTTGGCTTTCGCATTCAATATGGTTCCAAATCGGTAACCTATATGCCAGACCACGAACCTGTAATTGGCAAAGCACACCTTTTTCCTGAAAACGACTGGGTTTCAGGATTTAGATTGGCCTATCAATCAGACCTCCTTATACATGACTCCCAGTACAGCAAGATAGAATATATGAACAAAGTAGGATGGGGACATAGCTCCTTGGATATTGCTGCAGAATTCTGTTCACGGACAGAGGCAAAACACCTAGTACTGTTCCATCATGATCCGGCACATTCTGATGAAGAAAGAACCCAAATGTTTGAAAATTTTATAAGAAAGTCCAACTATAATTTTCCAATTGAACTAGCCGTTCAAGGACATGAAATAGAAATTTAATGTAGTATTGAAACTTTATCAAATATCGACTTTGAGTTAAATAAAATGACGGTTAATTAAACAGACTCTTATCAACTAACTGTGGCATAGAAAGGGTGAATTTTGGTTAATATAACATAAAGGCCTCCATAATTATTCCTATTGCAGCTACTGACACGATGAAAGATGTTATGCTATTTGCATTGTTCACCCCAACCACCCTTCTCTATCTAAACTTCTGTATTGGATAGCTTCGGCTATACACCCGAATGTGTAAGTCTGGAATACAAAATCAGAGCTACTGAAAATCCTTCGTATAAAATTATACCCTCGTTCTTGCGTAAAATAAAATAAAGAATTAAATATTTCAGTACCTTGGTAAGGCACCCTCCAACCACTACTTCGCATGATTAAATTCTTCCGTAAAATTCGTCAAAGACTCCTTACTGATAACAAGTTCAGCAAATACGTTTTGTATGCTATTGGAGAAATTGTCCTTGTAGTTATTGGTATTTTGATTGCATTGCAGATAAATAATTGGAATGAAGAACAAAAAAATAAGGTTATCGAACAGCAATTATTGACGTCGTTGTTACTAGAGCTTGAAACCAATCTCACGATACTCACTGCGACTATTGAAACCAATACCGAAATTATTAAAAATTGCATAACTATTGGAAAATTCACTGGGCCGACATTACCCCTAATAAGTGAAAAAAAATTGTCGCAAGCAATGGTGGGCGCATTTAAGTATGCATCTAGATATGTGCCCAATAAAGGCACTTATGATGAAATAAATAATTCTGGTAAATTATCACTCATTTCTGATCCATCCTTGAGAAAGGCAATTTCTGAAATACAATCACAATTGGAACTTGTAAAAAATCAAGAAAACACTGTTATCAAAATACAGAATTACACCCATCAATTTTTTTTAAACAATGGAAATTTTAGAAGACATTTGGATATTATTGAGGACGCTCTTATTGATGTTGATCCAAGTAAATTTCCAAACAATGATTTTATTTTTCTTGAAAATCCAGAATTTGAAACCAATCTATACTTATTCATTGTAATGTCAACAAACCTAAATACAAATTTCTATTTACCGTTAGAAGAGCAAACTAACCTATTAATTAAACAGATAAGGCAAAATATAGAGTAAGGCTAGAACTCATTAACATATTTATAATGTACATGTGAACTATATAGGGACTTATCACGTATAATAGCTGCCAATCTCCTACTCCACAATCGGTTGACAAATCTAACCACTACTAATTCGGTAGCTTTATCTATTTTGGTGATCTCCTAAATTATAGTTTTTGAGCTACTTATGGAAGCATCTGGTATTGATGGCGTAATTATTTAAAAATGACCCAAGAAGAAAAACCTATATCGGATAGCGAATCAATTTCCACCAAAAACGAAAATGAATTGATAATCGCTTTTATCCGGAAGAATTTGAATGCGTAAAATACTTATATTTATATACAGCATAAATTGTATACTGATGAAAACTACTAGATTCTTAATTTTTGGCTATTTGATTTTTACCTCACTAATTGGGTTTGCACAACCGAAGGAAGCAGTTGAAAACTGGAAAGGGAAGAGAGTGCTTTTGATCGGGGCTCATCCTGACGATGACCATCAGTCACATGGCACATTAGCTATGCTAAACAAAAATGGTAATGAGATATATATCCTGACCATGAGTACCGGGAATGTGGGAACGAAGGATCCAAATCTTGGAAAAGATGACCTTGCCAAGATCAGACGTATCGAACAACTCGATGCAATGAAACAGATTGGTTTATCTGAAAATCGGTATATTAATTTGGGTTATGATGATGGTAGACTCGAATTTGCAAATAAGGAAGAAGCTATTGGTAAATTGGTGTATTATATAAGAAAGCTAAAACCCGATGTATTGATGGCTTTTGATCCTGGGTATAATTATCAGGTTTGGCACAAAAGTGACCATCGTGCGGCTGCATATTTAGCTGCTGATGCGGTGAGAGCCGCAGAATGGCCTTTGATGTATGAAGGACATATCATACAGGACAAATTAGAGGCGCATGTTATTCCTGAATTCCTTTTCTATGGCGGAAATGTGTCGGACAAAAACACCACCGTAAATATTACTGATTTCGTAGAACAACGTGTCAACGCAGGCTCCAAATATGTGAGTCAATGGACATCAGGATGGAATAATTATCTAGGACATGATATTGATAAATATCCTACTGCAGAAAAGGAAAAATTATTTAATAACATCAGGAAGCGCATTAAAGTAATCGATGGAAAATCAGTTGAAAGATTTAGATACCATCAAGGAGCACCAGATTCCATGGGTCATGCACCGCGGGATTAAACCAGCTACAATCTGTTTGCAAGTAGGAATCAAGCTACCCCATTTTTCCGATAAGTGTTCTACTTTAAAAAGTATATAAAAGCCGTGTTTTTATTCGGTATGGTTACAATTTGTTCAGAGTGGTTTTTTACTCGAATTCTCGCTGTAAACGAGCGCGAGTAGAAGGAACTAAACTCATACTTGAAGGCGCGAGCGTGACGCTCGCGCTAGCGGGGGCAATCGTTGCAAACGGGCGCTAGCCGGGGGAAAAAACGACTGATTAGTAAAATTTCAATAAAACGGATAAAGAATTATAATAACAAAGCCACTCGATAGTTTGAGTGGCTTTCTTTATATTCGAAAAGTACTAATTAATAAGATTATCTTTAAATCAAACTAAAAAAATGGAAGAACAGAATTTTAAAAATCATGGTAAACTTGTAAAAGGGTTTCATGGACTCTTATTTATTGCGATACTAGCTTTATTAATCGGTGCTATAAGCAATCTTATTCGTACTAGTAGTGATAACCTGTATTTAGCTTCTTTAGTAGTGCTAATCGCTATTATATTTTTAATTATGGCATGGTTTGTACGCAGCTTTCCTTTAAAAGCACAAGACAGGGCCATAAAAGCTGAAGAAAATTTGAGGTATTATGTAATGACAGGCAAATTATTCCCTAAAGAACTAAAAGTAGCCCAAATTATAGCGCTACGTTTTGCGAGTGATGAGGAGTTTTTACCCTTAATAGAAAAAGCTTTAAAAGAAAACTTAACGAACAAAGAAATAAAAATGCTCATAAAAAATTGGAGGGCAGATATTTACAGGGTTTAAAATGTAATTACCAACTGTACAAACAACACTCTTTCAAAATTTCGAAAGAGTATTTTATGATAAAACATGCACAGCTCCAGTCCCGATAACTTGATGAGGAAACCGCCAACCACTGCTTCACATGATAAAATTCTTTAGAAAAATAAGACAGCAACTTCTGACTGAAAATAAGTTTAGTAGGTATCTGCTGTATGCGATAGGTGAAATTGTACTTGTGGTTATTGGGATTTTAATTGCACTTCAGATTAATAATTGGAACGAACAGAGGAAAGAACTCATTCAAGAAAAAATATTCCTTAAGCGTTTTGAAGTTGAATTAAACACCAATCTAGAAAGCCTTTTGACCGCTATTTCTTTAAATAAAAGCCGTATTCATCGTGCTGATTTTTTGTTGAGGACGATAAATAAACCACAGCTGGCCGTAGATTCTTCAAGTTACTTTATGAAAAGTATCGAACACGCTAGTTATACCAACATACCACTTATTTCCGACAATGCATTTGAAGAACTTAAATCCAGTGGAAATCTTTCTTTAATTAGTAATGAAGCTCTCAGGGCAGCACTTCAAAAATACTACTCTTGGACATCATCCGAAGGGCAATATAATTTTCTCCAACAAGACATTCAGCTTAATTATTCTCACCTTAAACAGGGTATTTTTACAACAAGTCAAGTTATAGACATGGGCGATTATTATATTACTAAAAATTATAGTGCGATTGAGGCAAAAGAAACATTTGAACGCATGTTGAACAAACCCAAATTTTTGGAGTTCATACCCTATGTTATTCAAAACAAGTTGGGGGCTGAAACCAGTTATGACGATATCTATAATCAGGCCAAAGCCTTAAAAATTTTGCTTAAAGCAGAATTAGACAAACTAATTGATGATTAAAATCTTCAGCAAAAGCCAATGATAAAATTTTTTAGGTAAATCCGCCAAAAAATGATGACCGAAAACAAGTTAAGCAAATACCTGCTTTATGCCATTGGGGAGATTGCCTTGGTAATGATTGGGATTCTGCTGGCATTACAGGTGAATAATTGGAATGAAGAACGAAAAACAAGAAAAATAGAGAAAAGAATGCTCGAGGAGCTCGTTGAAAATCTTGAGTTTAATACTGAAATATTGAAAGAATGGATAACTGCAAACCGAAAGAACGATCGGTCAAGTGAAATTATAATCCGCGCGCTGGAAGACAAACTTCCCTACCATGATTCCCTGATTAACCATTTCGCTAAGTCCCTTTACATTAGAAAACTGGCATTAATATCAGAAATTGGCTATGAATCATTAAAAAATGTTGGCATAGAAATTATTCGGAACAAACAGATGTAAAAGAATGTTGTTAATCTGTTTGAAGGGTCTTATCAAGTTATGAAATCTAAATTGGACGTGGTTACCTACGCAAATAATGAGGCAACTAAACTCCAAAGTAAAAAGTTTATGCGAAAACAAGGTCATATCTACGAGCCTTTAGATTATGAAAATCTATATAATGACCTTGAGTTTATTAGCTCTTTGAATCAAAGTAGAGATGACCGAGGCTGGTTAAACACCTCCTTGGAAGATGGTCTTGAAGAAACACAAATAGTGCTTCAACTCGTAAAGGATGAAATAAATAAATAACGAATGGTTAACAATCACCAATAATGAGCGCATCGGGCTTCTATCATACCCCAACTATCCTTCCGTTTCTAGACTCCTGTAATGGATGGCTTCGGCTATACATCCGGTTGTGCAATCATAATAATAGCGACTTTTTTATTTGGGTATAACCATGTGATTTACTCACTTACTGATTTTAATTCACTTTTATTAATTAGCGCATAACCCAAGCAGAATACCTGATAAGATTTAGAAGCCTGCTAGCGCTTAGGGATACAAACGGCAACTATTACAGCTTCTGATGGGCAGGCAGGTTAAGTAGACGCAAATTGGAATTAAGTACTTGGTATTTTAATTTTGGTTTTAAAGTTTCTTTTTATCCGAACACCGATACGGAAATGCCTCCTCTTATTTTTTGTATTTTTAGGTTCTAACCAAAGACCAATGAAATTCAATGACCATTTTAATGAGCTAAAGCGACGTAATGTCATCAAGTCCGCCCTAGCCTATTTAGTAGTGGCCTGGTTGATTACGCAAGTGATTGCTACCGTGTTTCCAGTATTTGGAGCACCCAATTATCTTCTAAAATGGGCTTTGGTGATTTTAGCTCTTGGTTTTCCTGTTTGGCTGATTTTTGCATGGGTGTATGAGTTTACGCCAGAGGGCATCAAGAAAACTGTGGATATTGAGCCAGAGCGCTCTATTTCCAACAAAACCGGAACGCGTCTTAATAAGCTCATTATCATAAGCCTTTCAATGGCAATTGTTCTGCTGTTGGTAGATAGATTCACCAACGACACGGCACAGGTCGTAGCCTATGGCGATCGGTCTATCGCGGTCATGGCCTTCGCTGATATGAGCCCTAAACATGACCATGAATATTTTTCTGATGGCATTAGTGAAGAATTGTTGAATCTTTTGTCCAAGATACCCGACCTTAAAGTGATAAGCCGCACTTCTTCGTTTTCCTACAAGGGTAAGGATACCAAGGCCACTGAGATAGGCAAAGAACTCGAGGTTACGCATATTTTGGAGGGAAGTATCCGAAAAGCGGGCAATATGATACGTGTAACGGCCCAGTTGATCAATACCAGCAATGGGGCGCATGAGTGGTCACATACCTATGATCGCGAATTGGATAATATTTTTAAGATTCAAGATGAGATTGCTAATGAAGTCAGTAAAGAATTAAAACTATCATTTACAGACCAAGGCTTGAAATCAACTACAGTAGACCCAGAAGCCTATAATCTATACCTTCAGGCGAATCATTTGGTTAAACAAAATACAAAGGGCGCTTACATTGAAGCGGAAGCCAAAGCCAAGGCATCTATTGCACTTGACTCCTCCTATGCTTCCTCATGGCGTTTATTGGCCGAGATATACAATACAGGCACCTATAATTTCAGTATTCGCGAACCCAATGAAGGGATTCCTCTGGGTTTGGATGCAGCGCATAAAGCGCTTGAATTAGATCCCAGTTCTGGGTATTCATACGCCGCACTGGCAAGTTTGCAGGGACTCAATTGGGATTTTATGAAGGCATCAAAAAATATGGATAAGGCCCTAGAACTACTGCCCAATGATGGCATCATCATAGGTACGGCAGCACTCAACACGTTTGGAGATTTAGGGAAGACTGTTGATCTGCTCCACAAGGCCCTTGAAGTAGACCCTTTAGTGTATTCGAATTACTTTAATCTAGGCCACGCCTATTACAGGTTAAATCGCTTAAAGGAGGCGGAAAAAGCCTTTAAGACCTTTGCGGTCTATTATCCAAATTGGGAGATATTTCATTATATGATGGCGAGAATACGATTGGCCCAAGGAAAAACCGATGAGGCAATCGCTGAGATCGAACAGGAAAAACACGAATTTTTTAGTCTTTATGGGCGTAATTTTATTCAATCCTCCATGAGGAAAACGAAGGCTTCGAATGCACTCTTTGATGAATTCTTGGAAAAATACGGTGACACAGATCTTGCTAATGTAGCTGATCTCTATGCCTTTAGAGGTGATTATGATCAATCGTTTTTATGGTTGAACAAGGCTTATGAAGCTAAAGACCCTGTTTTAGTGGAAGCGCTTACCTATCCCTCCTTCAAACCTATGCACAGCGATCCACGTTGGAGTGCATTTATACAGAAAATTGGATTGCCAGAAGATCATGGATTTCCCTTGAATTAATGTATTGAAGTAGATGGAAGGTACGTTGACGGCCTTGTATTTCAGGGGGTACGTATTACGTTGGCCATAATAGCAATCGCTAACCAAGAATGAAACTGATTTTAAGTCGCTTATAATTATTCCTTACCTTGACAGTACAACCAACTACCTTCTTTCCATGATTAACTTCTTCCGTAGAATCCGTAAACAACTTGCTGATGACAACAAGCCTTTAAAATACATGAGGTATGCTGTTGGGGAGATTGTATTGGTGGTAATTGGGATTTTGATTGCACTTCAGATTAATAATTGGAATGAGGAACGGAATAAAAATAATAAAATTGAGACCTACTTAATTGAATTGCAAGAATCATTAAGGAAAGATATTCATGATTTTAATGTATTGGAGGATGTAAATATTTTTAGAGCAAGGAGCATCAGTTACCTGATGAAACTTACAGGGAACAAATCCGATTCATTTGATGATTCTACTTATACAATTGATAGTACTTATACAATTTCGATTAATCCAATTCCTAAAAAATATTGGGGGAACTTGGGCTCTGAATACGACCCAGAACTTATAAAATTAGCGTTTACCTGGTCAGGTAGGGTATCAATGGCAAAGATCAATACACAAGTTTATGAAGAATTGAAAAACACAGGTCTTTTTTCAATGATTCAAGAAAAAAATATTAAAGAAACAATCAATACCTATTACAGTGATTTAAATTGGAGTTTTAACGAAATTAAGGAAAGTAAAAATCTAGATATAACAAACGAGTGGAATAAATATCTGATGAATAATCTAGGAATAACTATATCCGATGTTCAGGGAATGGAAGATCCGCTAACGTTATTAAAAGCACCCTTAACAGTAGTATATCTTCGTGACTTAGGGGACGGAGCTTACTATAGAGCTGCTATGGGCAAAGATATGCAACAGCAAGCTCAAAAGTTGATTGATCTAATTCAAGAAGAAATTGATTTTAAAAATAATCAGTAGCTTTTAATGTGGTTGATTTATCTCAGCACAAAGGTCTTCTAAAGAAGTATTCATCCCAACCACCCTTCACGATCCAGACTCCGATATTGGATTGCTTCGGCTATACACCCGAAAGTGTAACCCTAAAAGACAAAATGCAGGTCTGCTACAAATTCCCTTTAAAAAAATAATGAAATAAATATTTCCGTAACTTGATAAGGAATCCGCCAACCTATTCCTTCGATGATAAACTTCTTTAGAATAATAAGACAGCAACTTCTGGCTGAAAATAAGTTTAGTAGGTATCTGCTGTATGCGATAGGTGAAATTGTACTTGTGGTTATTGGAATTTTGATTGCTTTAAGTATTAACAATTGGAATGAAAATAGAAAGCAAAAATTAAATGATATTAAATTTTTAAGTAATCTCCGTTACGAAATTGAGTTGGACACATTAGTTTTTGCAGACAAAATAACAGAATACAATCTAATAAATGAAAACTTGATTCAAACGCTACAATTTTTAATTCGACCTACAGGAATTAATGAGAATGAGCGACAAATAGTTATTAAAGCTATCAGCGACTTGGAAGTTTTAACACCTGGATATAAAAATATCGAAAGAAACGATTTAAAACTAGCTGACGGAACATTGGATTTCATTGATAGTAATCTAAACAAAAAATATCAACAGTATATAGAAAGAGTTAAATCTAATAACGATATTATCAGCAAACTAGGTGAATCGTTACAGTTTGTGGTGTTGCAAGATTTATATCCAAAAGTTGATTTAGATTATGCAGGATTAACGGATAATAGAATTCATTTTGATTTAGAAAAATTAAGAAATGATCGAACATTTAAAAATGCTGTAAATAGATCGATTCAATATCGAAATATATCTATATTATATATGAACAACCAAAAAGCAAAAGCATATGAGTTATTAATCGTTTTGAAGAAAAAATTAAAATAACGAAAGGCTAACCACTTATCCAATGATACGATTTTTTAGAAAAATTAGACAAAGATTACTAACTGAAAACAAATTCAGCAAATACTTACTTTATGCCATAGGCGAGATTGTGCTTGTTATGGTTGGTATCTTACTGGCACTTCAAGTTAATAACTGGAATGAATTAAGAAAAAAAGAAGAAGCAGAAATACAACTGTATCATAAAATTATTGCTGATTTAAATTCGGAACAAGCTGTTATAGAGAATAAAATCAGAGATCTTAATGCTCATCAAAATATTCATTTCCAAATCTATTTTGAATCACAAGGAAAAGCAGAATACAATCCCACTATCAATTATAAAAATTTGTATACTTTTTCTCTTGTCCAGCTGTTTTTTGATGAAAATTACTCCAAATCATTACCTCTTATAAATGATAATGAAACACATAACCTACTAAAAAAATATATAGACCAAGAAAAGATAACAACTACTAGTAATATTCAATGGAATAAGATTAAAACTGAACATATAAAACCTTTTTTAGCTAAACATGGCATTAAAAACACAGAAGCTGTATTTGAAATCCAATCACCCGATGACTGGGCGGCAGTCAGTTATTCTCAACTTATTTCATATCCCAAATTAATTGAACAATATGGCACCATTGAGTTCGATCAATTACTTTATGAACTTCGCGTATATACAACTTGGTTGCTGCATAACTTTAATTTATTGAAAAAATCGAATCGAGAGTTCGAAATGTTCCTTAAAAACAAGTTAGGCTCAGAACAAACCTCAAGTGAACAAAGACTCTCTCCTATACTCTTGGAATTGCTATTAGAGGATAAAACAGTTGATGAAATTATTGAAATAGTTCGGAATGAAAATCCAGAAGATCCAATCTATGATATTTCTGAAGCTGCTCTTAATAATTTAGGCTATAATTTGATAGCTGACGGTCAATTGAATGCTGCAAAAAAAATATTCGAGCTAGGTATAGAATTATATCCAAACGATTATAATTTATATGATAGCTATGGAGAATGCCTATTCATGCTAAAAGAATATGAAAATTCAACAAAAGCTTTTAAGAAAGCCTTAGAATTAAATCCAGAAAGTGTCAATTCCAAGAGAATGCTTGAACAATTAAAAACGAAAGGCTAACCACTAACCAATGATAAAATTCTTTAGAAAAATACGCTACGACCTTATGGAGAAAAATAAGACTGGAAAGTATTTAAAATATGCTATTGGAGAGATTGTGCTTGTGGTAATTGGTATTTTGATTGCTCTGTCAATTAATAATTGGAATGAAAAGCAGAAAAATAAGAGTAAAGAAAATCAAATTCTTACCTCACTTTTAACAGAACTCATATTCCAAAAACAACAATTAGGTAAGCAAATAAAGGGAGACACAATTACTTATTTGGCTAACGATTCCCTTATGGTACTTTCAGGATCTATGAATTTTAATTCGATACCTACGGTAGATTTTAGAAATCTATTATATAGGATAGGTGTTCGTACATCTTTTAATCCACAAAGTGGAACGGTTGAGGCGCTCCTTAGTTCTGGTGAGTTGGATTTAATTAGAAATGAGGCTTTGAAAATACAATTGGCCGGCCTTAAAGGCAGGCTAGACGATTATGGTGAAGAAGATATAACAATCGAGAACTTTTTAGAAGATCAACTAAACCCATATTTACGACAAAAAATTCCGCTTTATGATCAAACGGATGTGGACATGACTTATAAAGATTCTAGAAAGGGTAACTTTCTTATCTCCAATGAACAGATTTCCAGTCTTCTGTCAGATCTTTATTTCAATAACTTATTGGGTAATGGAAGATATAGGTACCGTGTGAGAGCACACTAAGGAAGAGATCTCCTAGCGTATTATTCAAACCTTGCCAAACTAGTAAAAAATGAACTTGAAAAAGCGATTGACTATTAATAGCTTAATGTTCAATGTTCACCCCAACCACCCCTCTCTGTCCAGACTCCGGTATTGAACGGCTTCTGAAATATGATCCCCGTTCAAATTTGTATCACCACCAAGGTCTGCAATTGTTCTTGCTACTTTAAGAATTCTGTCATAGGCTCGTGCAGATAAGTTTAACCGCTCCATAGCATTTTTCAAGAGGGACTTCGATTTTTCGTCTAGTTTGCAATACAAACGAATTTGCTTGGTATTCATTTGTGCATTGTAATGCACATTCTCTAATTCAGAAAAACGTAATGTTTGTAGTTCCCTTGCGGCAGTAACCCGTTTTCTGATTTCTACACTCCCCTCTCCTTTCCGTTCTTCCGATAATTTTTCGAAAGGAACCGGTGTAACTTCAATATGGATATCGATACGATCCAATAACGGGCCAGAAATTTTACTTAAATATCGTTGCATTTCTGCAGGCGAAGATGTTACTGGTGCATCTGGGTCATTGAAATACCCACCTGGACTAGGGTTCATACTAGCCACTAACATAAAACTACTGGGGTAGGTTGCCGTAAATCGCGCTCGTGATATCGTCACCTCCCTATCCTCCAAAGGTTGTCTCAGCACCTCTAAAACACCTCGTTTAAACTCTGGCAATTCATCTAAAAAAAACACCATTATACGAAAGGGAAATTTCACCCGGTTGTGGATATGAACCGCCACCGACTAAAGCAACATCGGTAATGGTATACTATATGGTAGTCTAAAAAATTTGTCTCGCTTTTGATTTTGAAAGTGAAATTTTTATAGTATCAATTCTTTGGGTGAGAGTATAAAACATTCATACATGAAAAAAAAACCAAGGGTTACATTCTATCTCAGGAATTGTATGAAATCATAAACAGGTCAATATCTATTTATAGACTGTACCTAAAATGAAATTTTCCATCTGAATAGACTAATCATTTCCTCAGAAGTAATCTAATAATTTCAAGGAAGTAGAAAAGATTCATATGCTATTATTATCTGAGTCAGATAAATTCTACAATTTCAGTTGTACAGTCAATTCTTTCATAAAAGTACTCTATAAAAAATTCTACTAAATTTATAGAACAGAAAATATAATCTAAGTTATTGATTTTGTGCTGATTAACATATTTTTTATTTATATTTAAGTGAACCAAACCATAGAAATCAATGAAAACCTTAAAATTTGGTCTGTCTCTATTATTGATAGGTTCTGTCTTTTTCCTATCCAATTGTACTTCAGATAACGACAATCAATCGACTCTTACAGAAACTAATATTATTGATTCAGAAACTGGGACACCGTCATTCACTATAGTCACAGATAATTTGGTAGAAACAGAAAACGGATATGATTTTGAAGGAACGTTACAAACTCAAACTGAAGATGGTGAAGATTACGATATAGTAGTAGGTGATATCTCAGTAGAAGTTGATAACGAAGGGAACATCATTGAAATATCCGGCGAGGGTTATCCGAATTTTCCCGATGTAGGCAATTTTAAAACAATAGTTAGAGATTTCGAATGGAAGAAAAAAATAAAATCTCTAGTTCAGTATAAAAAAGGGGCCTACTATAAAAGCGCTTATAACACGAATTTGCCACTAAATGACAATACACGATATTTTTATTTTAGAGTTCTGGACAAAGAAAACGGGGATCCTTTTGAATTAAGATCTTACACAAGAAGAAACGATGCTCTTAAATTTAATGAGTTCTATATAGATCCGAAGGACCCAGCAGTTTTTTTTACAATTGATGGTGAGGGAAAGAACAAGCTGCTAACCTATGAAGAAAAACTTGCGCTTGTCAGAAGGATTTCACTTAATGGTTGGCCAGCCAGACCCATTATTGATACTATTGCCAAACTTGCTGATTATATAGAGGATTTCAGTTTATTACCCTCACTTGAAGCAAGTTTTGGGTTCTCTAATCAAGGGAACATGAATTCCCGACCCTATGACTTCGTCAATTCAGAATATTTGGAGGAAATATATGGGTATTCTGCGTTTGAAAGTCAACCGGCACATATTTACGAGGCAATATACAATGCCCCTTTGATAAAAACAGGTGGCCTTTTAGCATTCGATGGTGAAACTTATGTCAAATTTCCTTTTAATCAAATCGGCCCAACGGGTATAATTAGGGTTGATTGGGGTAGATATCTCAGTGGATTTGAATTTGAAGATGCGAATTTGAGTTTTACAGGAAAGATATCAGCTAATTATGGCGAAATATTAGGGGTATTGCCAAAAGCAAATGAAATTTTAGGCAGAATAGCACCGAGGGATGATATTTTTAATGAAGATATAAAACTATCTGTCTTAAATGCTACCATGACACTCGACTTCATCCTAGACGAGAGTAATGAAGTAAGCAATGGAGATTGGCGCTTTGGCGGCGAAGTAGATGGTCTCTTTTTTGCTGATTTATTTGAAGAATCAGCAGCTGATAAATATTTTGACCGAAGTGAAGAATTTAATGGTTTCATGTACTTGACCATTGAACCTGACTTCCAAGTACCAAAGAACGAGAGAAACTTAGTTGAAAATTTAAAATGGTCACAATTTTATCAGGGCGACTTTGATTTCAGATTAAGCCCCTTCATAAATGTCATTCCTTTTGGGGGCTATTTTTATATCGATCCAGATGAAATAGCATTCCGAGGATATTTTGAAAAAGATTTTGCCTTTGGCTTAATTTCCAGGTCCCATGAAATTACAGGTACATTCGATGCTATTGATGGTTTAAAATTCACCTATTTACTTAATCAGCCCATTGAATTACCCAATGGTCTGAATCTTCAAAATACTCAACTAGAAGTATCCTATTCCTATAATGATGGGGTCGAATTTACGGGAATAGTGGATTTAGGTGAAAGCATTGTACAAACTAGGATAAGTGGGCAAGTAATCTTCCGAAAATCACCATCTGATCCCGATTTCATTTACATTGAAGGTTGTAATACATATGATAGTATTTCTCTTCCTGATGGTACTGAGATTCCATATACTGAAATTTGTTTCAGAAGTACGGATAACATAGTGGAAGATTTAATTACGGAAGGCTATATTAATTTCCCGGGCATCAATGATCCCATCTTTGTCGAAGGTAAAATCGGTAGCGAGCTTAACTTAAGAGGAAATTTTCAAAGCAGTGTCAGTTTTAATGGAGTTATATTATTTACCAGTAACGGGGAAGTAATAATAAGTGATACGGACGGGGTACAAATTTCCGGAGACTTTGAAATGCCAGATGGTCTTGGTACGGCTAGATTAGTGGGGAAGTATTCGAATGATGGTTTTGAATTAGAAGGAAGTATGGGCTCAAGTATCGTAATTGATGGCCATCGATTTGCTTTTGCCAACTCTTATGTCAAAGCTAGTAGTTTAACAGGGGTTCAAATATCAGGAAATCTTGACCTGTATGCGTTTAAAATTAACGTTGTGGGTTCTGTTAATCCAGATAAATCATTTCTGCTAAAAGGAACCAGAAATTTAAACACAAACAAATTAGAAGCAGAAACTAATGTTAGGGTTACCCAGAATGGAATTAGCTTTGGGCCAAATACCGGCTGTATTAAGCTTCCGCTAAATCAAGAAGCATGTGGAAGTCTTGAATTCAATCCAAACTGGAATAGACAAGAAATATCGGTTTGTAGAGGACAGGTGTGTGTTATTCTGCCATAACATAACCGTGCGATTCATAACTTTAAAATTGCATTGAGAATTAATCAATAAAGTAGAACTCCCCTGCTCCGCTAAGTTTGCAACTTCGTAGCCGCAACAATAATCGCGTCTTTACAACTTTGGATTAATTCAATATCTTTCAAGTTCAAAACAAAAAAACTAAACACATAACAGAATCATCCCAACCTTCCCTCTCTATCTAAACTCCGATATTGAATCGCCTCGGCAATACACCCGAATGTGTAACCTTTTAAATATCAATAAGTTGACAAATCCATTACACAAAAAATTAGGAACTGAATATTTCCGTACCTTGATAAGGTAACCGTCAACCACTGCTTCAAATGATTAAGTTCTTCCGGAAAATTCGTCAAAGATTATTGACTGAAAATAAGTTTAGCAAATACCTGCTCTACGCTATTGGAGAAATTATTCTTGTGGTCATTGGTATTTTGATTGCCCTGCAAATCAATAACTGGAATGAGGTAAGAAAAACAGAGCAACGATTGAATAACTTCCTTACTGAAATTCAAAATGACCTCAGTGATGATATTCTAAAGGCAAATGATTTTATTGAGGACTATATAGCAAAAGACTCAATTTTAAGAAATATTAGATTAGACAAGATTTCATTCAGTAGAGAAAAGTACATAGAGAACCATAAGAGTTTACTACTAATATATGAGTTTAAAAATTTTAGATTACAATCCAAAGGGTATGAAGGATTGGTTCAAAATATTGATAACATTCCAAAGAAGTACGAAAAATTGATAGGTCTGTTAAATTTTATCTATGTGACCAATAAATATGATCTGGAATCTAAAAATGAAAGAGTTGAGACAAACGCCTATAAGAATAGGGACAATATAAAAAATAAGGACTGGTCCGTCGATTTCTGGGATTGGCGACTAAACGATGACATGATTACTTATTTTGAAAGTGATTCATATAAAAATGAGGCTGTGCATTATTCTAACGATATATATAAATTCATTGGACATATAGTTCAATTCAAAATCATAGCTATTGAAACCTACGAGGAAATCGCAAGGTTAAAGTCTGATAATGCGCCACTACCAAAACATGTTAGTTATACCTATCCAGAGCCTGAAGTCCTGTCTCAATTCGCAGGAATATTTGAAATAATCAGTATGGAATCTTCAGAACTTGGGGTCGTTAACCAAGCGGAGTTCTTAATAGAAGAAAACCTTCTTAACTGGCATTATGTTTATGAAGATGTCAATACTCAGGATGATTTTAATATCCCGCTGTACTGGCACAAAAATCATATGTTTTTTGGTTTCCAAGAACCGGGGATCTTGGTGTTTAACAATGAAAATAAATCAAAAGTAATTTTTACAGTAAGAACCCATGGTAATTGGGATAGCTATGAAAAAGAAATGCCAATAAACTAGTGTATTAATAATTACCCCAACCACCCTTCTCTATCTAGGCTCCTATACTGGATGGCTTCAGAAATATGATCCCCGTTCAAATTTGTTTCCCCACCAAGGTCAGCGATTGTTCTTGCCACTTTAAGAATTCTGTCATATGCCCGAGCAGATAGATTTAAACGCTCCATCGCATTTTTTAAAAGTGACTTCGATTTTTCGTCTAGTTTGCAATACAAACGAATTTGCTTGGTATTCATTTGTGCATTGTAATGCACATTCTCTAATTCAGAAAAACGTAGTGTTTGTATTTCACGTGCTGATGTAACTCGTTTTCGTATTTCTACACTTCCCTCGCCCTTACGTTCTTCTGAAAGTTTTTCGAAAGGTACCGGCGTAACTTCAATATGAATATCAATACGATCCAATAACGGACCAGAAATCTTGCTTAAATACCGTTGCATTTCTGCAGGTGAGGATGTTACTGGCGCATCTGGGTCATTAAAATAACCACCCGGACTAGGGTTCATACTAGCCACTAACATAAAACTACTGGGGTAGGTTACCGTAAATCGTGCTCGTGATATCGTTACTTCCCTATCTTCTAAAGGTTGCCGTAGCACCTCTAAAACGCCTCGTTTAAACTCTGGCAATTCATCTAAAAATAATACGCCATTATGGGAAAGTGAAATTTCACCAGGCTGTGGATATGAACCACCACCGACTAAAGCTACATCTGTTAAAGTATACAATGTAAACTTATTAACAATTTCTAAATCAAAGAAAAATAATCAATAGACAAACTATTAGCAAGAACAATAGTGAGAGTGAGACATAGAGGTATAACTTCTCCCTAGTCTTAAAAATTTGTTCTAGCTTTTCCCTATCCGTCTGGCCCCTCAAAACCTCTGCCTTTATCGAATGCTCGGCCTTAAGTAATCTTTCGTCCCTATCCTTTACTATTGTATTCAGGTCCTTTTCTAATAACGTAATCCTTTCCTCCAGGCCAGTGCGCTCCTTTATCTGGCCCCTGTATTGATCGACTGTTTTCTGTAGAAAGGATCCGAATGCCGTTGGTGTGGCAAATCCCTTGTCCGCACATTTTTCCAATAGGGTAACATCATCCATGTGTCCAATGGCCGTTGCAAATGGCATATTGCACTCCAATGAGGCCTGGCAAAGCTTTACGTTGTTGAATATTTCTAGACCACTGCCTCCGCCCCGCATTACCACCAACAGATCGGATTCCTGTTTGGATAGCTGTTTTATTTTTTTCTCGAGTTCCGAAGTGTTCGATAGGTTGACCAGGTGTTCCTTAATTATGTAGAAGTCCGAATCGATCAGCTGGCTCCTGTAATCCTCCCCAACAATGGAACTATTGCCCGTTATAATGTTTATTAAGGGCTTCTGGCCATTAGAAATCATATCCAATAGCAGTTGGTCCAAAAATGGGATGGGGCGTTTGAACCGCTCCTGAACGACGCTGAATTCATCTTTGGATATGAACTGAAATTCGTCCTTCTTGTCCTTCAATTTCGTGACCCTGAACAATAGCCTAATGGTACCATCATTTATACTATTAAGCGTTTTATTCAGGTATCCTTCAAAGACATAATATTGTTTGGGCTTTAAGTATTCCCTTATTTTTTCGGGAACCACTAGGGTAAACTTACTAAGCTTGTTCTCATCATGCAGTACGTCATAATATACGTTCCCGTACTTCTTGTTCTGACCCAGTGAATAAAACCCTTCCAGGCGTATAATTTTCTCATCGAAAGGTGTGGATAGTGTATTGCGGCAGATTTCGGTAAGTGAGTCTACCGTGAAGGGAGGTTCCTGCATCTATCTTTATTTAATACTTTAATCAAACTATTGGGATCCAATTATTCTCTAATAAAATATTCCGTTTTTCCCCCAATCCAAACATCTTCATCTTCGTATTCAAGCACAAGCACATTATCAGTTAATTTAATGACTTCAGCCATATAATTCCCTAATTTCAAATAATTGTTAGTAAAGCTATAATTGCCGAAATTTCTGTTAGTACCACAATTATCCCTTCTTTCAAATGTTCCGTCAGCGTCAAAAAAAGTGTCAATTTTATTTTCGTCCGAAGATGGACACTTTATTATAGACCAAGTGTTCTCGTCTTCCTTATCAACTGTTTCAACCAAATACCAATATCCTAAAATAGCAGTTTCATAATCGTCGATTTCTACAGCTGATTCTATTTCGGATTCCGACTTACTGCATGAGAATAAAACAAATAGGAAGACAAAGAGTGTAATATTTTTCATAAACTTAATTTATATATTTTATCTTATAAGAACGAAATAGAATTTAATTTATTCTATTATTCTTTCTTAAACCAACCAGAACTAGCGTTGCAATTATAGATGTCCTTTATTTCCCCATCCTTCTCCTCAATTATATAGGAGAACCTTATTTTACGGTCGGCTCCGAAAAATTCATATGTATCATGGCCGATGACGCACATCTCGCATTTACCTCTTCCTAATATTGTCCTGTCACAGCCTTTGCCCTTGGCCGCCGCAAACTGACCTTTAAGAAATGCCAGGAACTTCCACTTATTTTTTTCCTCAAAATATTGTTCCTCGTTTAATAACGGTTCTATTAGGTTTGTATCAAGCTTGGTACACGCTTCGATAAAGCTATTAATAATCAAATTGGCCTCTGTTCCTTTTGAAGCTTTTGCCTTTACCTTTAATTTAATAAGTTCCATACCTTGTTTTTTAAATAATATTTACCGCAATATTGGAGGTTTTATGCTCCGATCCAAACAAAGTATTAAATATTAGATCATGTGTCCATTAAAAAGGATTAAAGGATATTTTATGTATTAACTAGGATTTTACATCAACTTTATAACTTTAATTCGTCTCTGCTTCACTTTCTTAAGCTAACCCAGATAGTACCTTTATAGGTCTAAATTGGTGTTAGGGATTCATTCGCTCAGACTATCCTATTATAAATACCTTAAATTTTGAGTTTAAACTAAATCCTTTACTTAGCAAGGTATACTGAAAGCAGAACCCAAATAAATATAATATAAATGGTCATTATGCCGCTCTAGATTCACTATTATCTTTTTGAAGTATGCTGTACGGTTCATCTTCAAAATAATCGTTCAAGACCACATTATTTTGTTCAAGTTCTTTATAATAAAGCGTTTTAGAATGATGGATAAGGTGATTGATGGATTTAAACAAATGCAACTGATCTTTTCCCTTTTTTTCACTGGAAGACCTAACATCGGTACCGAAAACTGATATCATCAAAGCACCTATATAGATGGTTTTTCTACCTTCAATGGTCTGAACCTTTATGTACTCACCTTTACTTGTATTTTGTGGTTTTAAAAGGTTTCCCTTAGTATTATAGACCTCACCGAATTGATTTATGGTATAGCCTTGATGTTCGGGGATTGGGAATTTTAACTCATTTTCCGTCCCAAAAATATAATCCAGGTTATAGCCAATATCCTTCACATCGTAAAATAGACTGGGGTCTATGGGTCTGGGTTCTGGTTTTATCGCTCTTGAAGCTATCTCTTTGGCCATTTTGGAATATTCTTCGACCTTTTTCAGCTTAAAGCCAGATTTTACGGCTAGACCCGTATTTGTCATTTTTCCCCATCTAGGGTTCCAGTTGTTTATTATCGTCACAAGGTTTACAAGTGCCTTTCTCCGCTTATATGCCCCCATTGCGGCACCTCTAGTACTACTTAGATTACGCTCTAGGTTTGGATTTAACACGTAGGCCCTATAGTTCTTTTTTCTACAAGATTGGGCAAGTACCAATTCTTTGAAGTCAGGTTCCTGGCTCAATGCAATACAATCCTCGAAAAGCTCCCCCAGTTCCCTATCGGTAAATGGATAAATACATTTACTATTAATTTCTTCCAGGACCATATAATTAATATCAGAATCCCGACCAGGGTTCAGGTATAGGAAGTTGGTGAATATCTCAGCGGTATAGTTGTACCTTGCTTCATCGGTGCCTCCAATCAAATTAATATGAAACCTGACAATCTGCTTTTTCGGGTAAAAGACAAGGAAGTCCTCCCCTTTAAAGTCCAGAAGGTGGGATTCATCATGATATAAGGAGTCTAATATATTTTTTTTCATCCAATGGTTATTTATTACCATTAGGACAATTGGTTAAGAAATATTATCTTCGAATCACGACAAAACAAAAGAAAATATTCTTTACCCTGCCTAATGGTGGGGTTTTTTATTTTAATATCGGGATAACACCCAAGAATACCAAAACCATTAAATTCTAGTAAATCCTTTACCCGTTTATTTCTTTTTCTGATAATGGTCACTTCCGATACCTTGGTATTCTACGCAGCGTTTTTCGGTTTTTCCCTTTTTGAAATAACTTTTTTTCAGTCGGATAAAATGCCAGGATTTTTAAAACTGTCCACGGGTACCATTTTAAATTATAACATTCCTGGACAGTTTTTGCCCAAAAACGGGATTTTACTCGGCTCTAGCGGACTATATATAGTATACTTGCAAGGGGTATAAACATTAAGAAATGACGTAAAACTGTCCACGGGGAAGTATTACTACCTTGGATAATGATTATTGCTTAGAAAAACAGATTACGTCATCTATGCAATTATCTCCCCCTTGCCTTAAAAAAATAAAGCTCTAACGAAAACTATGCTTGAAAACATATATGGAGTGTGCATTATTCCGTGCAGTCAGTGAATCCCGTCATCTAGCTTTGGGTATTTTTTCGCTCGAATTGGTATATCCACATGTTTACTATCGCCGTATCCTCCCTGATGTCCTCCAATTCATAACCTTTGCCCACCGCAGCTTCGATTTTTTTACGGTTATAGATGGCTGGGTCCACCTCCTTGACGTAGACAAGTATCCGTGCATTTCCCACACAACCGACGAACTGGGGCTTCTCGTTGACCAAAAATACCCCCCAGACCACACCGTCCTGTATGTCCATTTTTACGAATTCGAGGGTTTGCAGACCATCTAGTATCCTGGTATAGAACTCCTTTTCACCGAACACCTTTATTATGGCCTCCAATTCCTCTATTTTGAGCTTTGACCCCTTACCCAGGTTTCGTTGAAGGGTTACGGGAGAGGCCCCTATTTTCTCAGCCAGGTCGCTTATGGACAGCTTCCTTTCCTTTCGCAGTTCATTGATCGTTTCCAATATCATATTAATGCTTTATAAACCCCATACAAAGGTACGGGGTTAAATTTACCGCAGTAAGTCTTGGGACTAATTGTAACTGTACTGTATTTTAATATTTTTCACTAATTCCTTTATGCCTTTTTTATTCCGCAACTCTACGATATGTACAACAAAATTAACCTGTTCCAATTGTTTTTCGATCGAATGGTTCATTATAATCTCGTAAGTATCATTACCGAATACCCTAAAACTTTCCTCTCCAATTTTGGCGATAATTATCTCCTTTCGCATAAAGTTGAATTTGTTGATAAAATCCATTTCGTTTTTCACATCCTTGGACGTAATACTAATACCATCCTTGTGTTCGGGAATTGAACCTACAAAATCTTTTAGACCTGCTAATGTCTCAAATAATTTCCATCCGTTTTTCACTACTAAATCCATAATATATCATTTTTAATTATTAATATAATCAAATATACAATTAATATATCAATAATGATGTATATTATTAATTTATTCGATATAATACATCATTTTAGAGGTTAAATACTTCTTGCTGGCCCTATTTTTGAAAGATTATAAATCCCCTGAAAAAGTACGGTTCAATGGAATACGAATTCAAGGTCTATAGAATTAAGGACATTGATCAATAAGAAGGTTACGGGTATAAAAACTTAGTAGTTCCAATATTCATGAAAAGTCCATAAAGTAGGGTTGAGACACCCAAACCGATTTTAAGGCGATCTAACGGACGATCTTTTTTAGGCAATATTAATAGATCACTAAATGAATGATCATGAATCTTACGAAGCTTGGTGAAGATCTCGAGGGTTTAAATGGGTCTATTGATTTGGTATCCAGAATATCTGGTCATAATAAAATATATCAGTGACCTCTATGATTTATCTTAAGAATCAGTCATATTGGATTATGCCCTCGAATTTTCTTTCCCTCGAAGTACTGTAGTTGCATAAGAATATGTCCGTAATATGACCCGCTTCCCTATTGATCGCATAGGCGAATTCAATGGTATTTCGGTCCCCGTATAATTCATGGACCAATTTTCCCTTTTTACACATAAGGCACCTGCCAGGTACGACCTTGGTATTGGTCGAGCCTCTTTTCATTGCCCAGTCGAACTGTTGCTTTAGAGAGGCTAAAAATCGGTATTTATCCATTTCCTCGAAATACTGATCCTCTTCGATAAAAGGTTCGAAGATGGAAGCATCTAAGTTCTTGCAGGCCAAGATGAAATGGGATTCAATATCGTCCGCTTTTTTACCTGTTGAAGCTTCAGGTTTTACTTTAAGTTTTATAAGCTCAGTCATTACCGTAACATTAGAAGTGAACCGCAATGTTGGTTTTTTTAAGTAAAGATCCTAATGGAATGAAGGTTAGTAGATCAAATGCTGGTTAATGCCGATGAATTGGAATTTAATAGGCCTTTCACTTTCTTTTCCTACCCTTGTTTTAAATAACTTTTGCTGGTAAGTTATTAGATATTTTCTTCCCTTCGCGCTTGTATTATAATTTAGATACAAAGTTAATTTTTTGTTTACAAGGTTGTGCTTACTTACTTTATAGTGATAACTTCATTCTCTTTGTCATATCTATAGTTCACAATCTCACCGCTAATAATTAGGGTAATTGCTTGTTCTATTGCTTCGAGTGGAACAATAAACCATTCTCTTGGAGTATGTCTGATTCCCTTATTATCAAACACATCTACTTCCAAACAAGAATTGCCGAAAAATCTCTGAATTAATTGTTCAAATTTCTGGGCATTCATGTTATAGCACATCCAAGAGGATTCAATTTTAACTGGTGCCATTAAATAAGTTGGTTCATTTTCAGCATTCTTAATTCGGTCTTGAACGCTAGTGGATGAATAACCTATTTTAAATAGATTGACTATTGACGAAATATCCTCCTTTTCACTTCTAGATTTTAGAACATAAATATGACCAGTTTCCTTATCTTCCTCTGTTATGCCACTAAAGCTTTTTATTAACTCATCGTCAATCTTCTCTTCATTAGCAGTTACTCTTTTACCATTCTTATATAACTCGGCAGATAGTGATCGCATAAGCATATCTGACTCGGTTCCATTCTCGAAGATACACATTAGACGTGCATTCATTTTACCTTTATCATCAGGTTCAAGCTTACCCTTAGAGGCTACATAAAGTAAAATTCCATTCAACACAAAAAAATAGCCAACATCTATTTGCTGTTCATTTTTAAACTTCTTTAACTTTCTCTTACCTTCTGACAGTTCTAAATGACATTGGAGAAATAAATTCTCATAATCATTGAAGTTTTTGCACTTTTTACGCCGTGCAACATAACTAGGCATTGAGGTCTGTTTAGGAGTATGATTGAATTTAAATAAACCTTCTGAATCATCGCCTAAGATATCTAAAGAGTCATCTCCGAGAATATCATCTATGGAGCTAATTTCTTTCTTTTCAGTATTTAATAAACCGTACTTGTCTTGAGGTTCTAATGCCAACATCTTTTCATCATTATCTCTTAAACCCTTTAAGGTTGAGTATAACTTATATTCGGAAATATTAGTTGGGTCTGGCTTGGGTTCTCTTTCATTCTTTTCAATAAAATTATTGATTTCATCAAAGGAGTTAGCCAACCTTTCATCAGAAGTTCGTGCAGCGGATTTTTTCGACTTAATAGTGAGCAAACCAAAAGGGTCATTCTCAAATATTTGTTTTAATATATCTTCTTTATCCTTCACTATTTTGCAGCTTTTTTACGTCTTTCATCTTTTAAATAAATAATACACTCAGCCATTCTTCTCTCTTGTTCTATTGGTGATTTAATATTGGGTTGTCTATTATGTGTTTTAACAAATTCCTGAATTTTAGGCCAAAGAATTGCCGCTTCTTCAAAGTCCATTTTAATACGAGTTGCTTCAATAGTGTCCTGTATTATTTTAAGAACTTTTGCAGAAACAGATTTAGATAACACTTCAAATGCCTCCTGGAATGGATTTACTCTGTCTATAAGGTCAATATGAATATCATCAATATCTACAAATGACCCAGCCATTCTAATAAAACGTTTATCCCCTACATCTTTTATCGTTCCATTTTTAATCACTGAATCAACTACTATATGTTGACGGACTTCTTCCACTTGTTCATCTGTAAGGTCAGGATATTTTGTTCTTATGACCTTTGGAATTAAAACTTTATTAATCACTTCTGGGTCTACAGATGCATCAGGCATGGCTTTTAGCATGGTAGTATCCTGAAAAATAGCAGCTTTTAAATCTGTAATGTCATCTTCTACAATGTCTTTTACACGTTGTGAACTGGGTTCTTTAAGACCCCTTATTTTAATCTCACCAGGCTTAGCTTTATCAGTATCTGAAACCTTAGTTTTAAACTTCCAATTTGGAGCTAATACTTGTTCCATTAATAAAGAAGCTGTAATGGCTTTAAGCATATTGTTTACCGATAGCTTTACCTCGTCATCTGCTGCATCGGGTTGTGCAATAAGGTTCGTAAATTGGGCATGCGTCTTGTTTTCACTGTCTCTCGTTGCCCTACCAATAATTTGAATAATCTCCGTTAAAGAACCTCTGTAACCAACTGTAAGTGCGTGTTCGCAGTAAGGCCAATCAAAGCCCTCTTTAGCCATTCCCAAGGCAATGATAATATCAATATCATCTGCCGAGTTAATGTTCCTTAGATAGCCTTGAATCTTGTCTCTTTCCTTTTGAGTATCCTCAACTAAATCTGCAATTTTTAGAATTTTTCCGTCTGTCTTTCTTTTTACGTGGATAACACCCGTATCAGCGTCTTGCTTTACTACGTCTCCAATAGCGTCAATAATAAAATCAACCTCATTATGCTTGTCTTTGGTAGATTCTCCAGAGTTTACACTTGGTATGTGGAGAATTGTCTTTTTATCTGTATCCAATACCTCCATAATGGCACTAGTGTATTTGCCTTGATAAAAGTGATAGCCTATCCCTAAAGTTTTAAGAAAGTCATATCCGTTAAGCTGCTCGTAGTAGTTGTAAGTAACTTTGGTAAACTTCTTTTCATCTTCTGGAAGTAAAATAGGCACACTATCTCCTCTAAAATAAGAACCCGTCATTGCAACGATATGGGCCTTAGATTTATCCATTATATTTTTTAAAATCTCACCTAATCGGTTATCTCCCGAAACAGATACGTGGTGAAATTCATCAATAGCCAATAAGGTATTATCAAACTTTTTTTCATCCAATCCTTCACAAGCAAAACGGAGTGTAGCGTGAGTACAGATTAATATCTGTTCATCATTATCCATAAAATTATGGAAGGCAGACACTTTACTTTTACTACCATCACTTCCAGGCGTACATAGATTATATGTTTCTTTCGGCGCCCAATTAGCAAAAAAGCCAAACTTTTTTAAATCAGTTGGTGCAAACGAACTACCAATGGAACGCTCTGGAACTGCAACAACCACTTTTTTAATGCCTTGATTAATAAGTTTATCTAACCCTAAAAACATTAATGCTCTGGACTTACCCGAAGCGGGTGGTGACTTTAATAGCATATACTGAGCATCACGATACTCAAAGGCACGTTCTTGCATTTCACGCATCCCATAAGGGTTGGTGCTTGTACTATTTCCAGTTTGTTGGTATTCTACGCTAACTATATCGGGCATAATTATTTTCTTTTACGTGTTTTCTTTTCTTTGGCGAAAAGGGTGTCTTTGTCCTTTTCTTCTTGAATCATTTTTTCATAGAGTTTGAAGAGGTATTCTAAACGTTCTTCATCACTATTAAAAGGTGTGCTTCTGTAACAACGCTCAACAGCTAAATCATTTTGATGATGTGCTTCCTTTAGGCCTTCGGGCATTTTATCGGGGTCATATAACTCTGCCAATGTTTTTTCTGAATGTTTAAGACGTTCATCTATAATTTTTAAACTGCATTGGATTAGTTCATCTTTTCTATTTGAGGATATTGGGGGAAAAGGAAATGTATTATAGCATAACATTGGTGAATATCTTATTCTTGACACATGTTTACCCCCAGCAGACTTTACCCAGAGTAAATGAATCTTTGATGAAAGAATACCTAATATGTATATCGGCGGGTCATATAAAACTTGCGCACTTTGTTGAATAACAATATTTTTTTCAAGAAATCCAAAAGGTATATAATCTCTATTTTCTGATGAAGTTTGCGGAATAATGATTTGATTCTTTAAAGGTACATGTCTGTATCTAAATTGATGAGCTCTCTTAGCTAAAGTTTTGGCAACTTGCCCACCATTTATCCTAAAATTGTAACAATCGTTTATTCTTTTTTTTATCAACTCAACTTTTAATGCTTCTGGTAATTCATTGTCTTCAATCCAAAGACACCATCTTTTCTTGTCATAAATAAACTCTTTGCCACCTGTAGTCTCACGGATGAATTTAACAGCTGATATATCTGATTTAATTATTCTCTCTTTTTCTGATGTATCAAACATCAAATGCCCGTCATCTAAGGCCATATTTCCTGACACCATTTTTGGAAGACTACTTAGAGTATTTGACCTCTGTTCAATTATAGTAGTCGTTTTATTGGTCAAATAGGGGGATATATGCTTTACGGAAAGAATAGAACCACCTTCCACTATACTTTTCTTCTTTGATTTATCACTGCTAACTCCAATTATTGAACATGTTACACCAGCTTTATTTTTAGCATTGTTTGACCACACAAAATTTTTGACTGCAAAAAATATTTCATTCTGTCCATTTTTGAATAAATGTGGCCAAAGTAGTGAAACATGATTGCCTTGGCATATAGAGTTGGTTGAAACAAACGCAAAAGAACTATAATTTGTAATGTATTCGGATGCTTTTAAAAACCAGCAGGAGATGTAGTCCAAGGTCTTATACTTTTTAAATGCTTGGAATAATAACTTCACATCTTCTTTTTGTTCCAAACTTTGCTTCTTCTGACCTGCATAAGGTGGATTTCCTAATATGTAAATCGCATCATTTTCTCTTTTTGGACAAACCTCTTCCCAATCCAATCTACAAGCATTACCTTGAACAATATTACCCGCATCTGTAAGTGGTAAGGTAGGGTTGGTTCTGCCAAATTCTTTAGAGAACTCTACATTCATTTGGTGTTTGGTAAGCCACAAGGCAAGAATGGCAATCTCGTGAGCGAAATCATCCAACTCAATACCATAAAATTGATTTAATGAGATTTCAGAAAGAGCTAAGGAACCCATTTCTTTAAAGATTTCCATCTCTAACCTTCTAAGCTCTTTATAGGCTATAATTAAGAAGTTTCCGCTACCACAGGCAGGGTCAAATATTTTAATGTTTTTTAATCGGTATGCAAGTTGATTCAGCTTTTTGTTATTTCCCCTAGCATTTTCAAACTCTTCTTTTAAGTCATTTAAAAACAAAGGTTCAATTACTTTCATAATGTTGGGCACAGACGTGTAATGCTGACCTAAGCTACCTCTTTGATCCACAGAGATAACAGCCTGAAACATGGAACCAAATATATCTGGATTGATAGCCGACCAGTCTTGATTTCCACTTTCAATAAGTGCTTTACGTGAAGTACTTGAAAATTCTGGAGCATTATGTTTTTCAGTAAATAAGCCTCCATTTACATATGGAAAGGAATTCAGGTACTCAGGCAATCCTCTTCTTTGGCTCTCGGGTGTATTAAGCACTTCAAAGAGTTTGTCTAAATACTTGTTCAAATCACTGCCATCAGGCTGAGTGTGTGAAGCAATAGCATTGGTAAATTGATTGTCTTCAAAAATATCCGTATCCTCAGCAAAAAAGCAAAACAACAATCGAGAAAGGAATATATTTAGCTGATGTGAAAATTCAGATGAGTCGTCATCATTGTCGGTTTTGATTTCATCAAACAGCTTAGCCATCTTAACCGCTGCTTTTATATCTGCAGGGTTTTCATTTTGAAGCTGCGCCTTTTCCATACCCGCCCAAGGCAAGAAAAAATCATAGTTTTTTGGTAAATCCTTTAATGGAATGTCAAGGGTAATTTTCATCTTGGTGTCCTTGGCCAATAAAGTTTTATAATCTGTAACTACTACAAATCGCTGATTGTGTTTTATTTCCTTCGCTAAGTTGGTAATGCTAAGATGTAAGTCCTCATTGTAGACTTCTTTAAAGAACAATTTCTTTTTTAGTGATACTTCGCCTTCAATTTTTGAAAGATTAGCAGTACCCTTCTGTAATCGAGTTATAGTAGCTTTTGGCAGATTGTAGGATAATAATAAATCGTAGATGAAAGTATCCTTATTAAAATTCTTTATGAGGTTACTGAGGTTACTTTCTATTTGTGTTATGTTCATTTATTAGAGTTTATTTTTAAGCAGTATTATTTAGCATTAGTCACAAATTACTATATCTCCATAAAAATAACACTTATCCATATATGATCGGGGTAAGATAACTTTTACCATTAGATAATACAAACTAGACCCAAAACACCAATTGGCCACCAGTGGGTCTTAATCTTCTGTTCGTTCAGTTTATTGGTCAGCTTTAAATTTTCCTCGGTTAAATCTTTAATTCTTTGACCTTGGCTTGCTAATTTTAACATTTCCTCATCGGCTTCTAATTCGCTTTCATATTGATTAACGAATCCACCATGTTCGAGAAATTCATTTGCAAAGACAATTTTAGATACTAACGTCCTGGTATTTTTGGAATGAAGTGTTTTAAAATTTATGCATTTCGGTTGCTCTTCTTTTATTTCAGAAATTAGGTCCTTAAAGTGTTCAGAAGTTTTTGTAGGCTCTCCCATACTCTTATACACTTGAATCATATCCACCTCCAACAGCGATAGGTTCTCCAATATTCTATTCTTCAACTCTGCTCTTTACTTGCCCTTCATAACTATAATCTATTTATATCGATACTACCAGCATACCTATCCAACGTTTCACCTGTTTTAAAGTAGCCCTTGCCAATGATCTTGTTCGTTCTGGGGTCTAGTTCCACTTCCACGAAAAAGGCATATAAAGCATAAAGGCTGAATTTTTTGTCGGACTCTATGTGATGGGTCAAAAAAGTACCGTTCTGCCAAAGGTCGTCCCATTGTTCTTCCTCCGATAACATCATGTACTCGTAAAGACCCATTAAACTAAAATAAGATTAAGGACGTTATAATAAAAATCTAAACTTGAGAAAAATGATATCCCAGAAAGAATATTTACTTTCTTCGGAAAGGCTTTGGTACTCGATAGAAGAACATTTTGGAACTAGCGGGGGCGTATATGTCCTATACTGCAAAAAAGATGCTATCAAGCCCGTCAATAGGCTATTGGGACCTGATGAGAACGGGGTGCTGTATATTGGAATGGCAAAAAGTTTTCTCGATAGAACCATTGAACTTAAAAAATCGATTTCGCCCGACTATATATCCGCAAACCACGAATGTGGAACAAGATTCAAAAGCAACGAACGAATACGTGAAAAATTCCCCTATGAAGATCTTTGTTTAAAATTGATTGCATCTTACGAACCTAGGGTTTTGGAACAGGAACTATTGACAGGATACATTTTAGAGTTCGGGGAACTACCACCTCTAAACAGGGTCGGATAATAATTATTTAAACTATTCCCAGAATTTCAGAAATTATGAATACCATATAATTCCAAAAGGAAATCCTATTCGACAAACTTGAATTCGGAAACGTAAAGCTTCTTAGGGAGAACCTGTTGATTAAATCCGCTACGGATATATTAGTTAGCCAGTTGGTAAGATATAGTACGGGGGAAATTACTTTATTTGGGTTCGATTTGTGCCGTCAGGTAAGAACCTTTGTCCCATAGAACCTTCCATTGCTCCTCCTCCGATAACATCATGTACTCGTATAGACCCATTAAATAAAAATACGGTTTATACTTAAAATGAAAACCATACTTACAGCATAGTTGTCAAATCAAAATCATATTTTTAGTACATGGGACATCTAAGACAATCGGACTATCGAATCAGGAAACTTATCGGCATTCTTGGGGTCTCCCTTCCAATTGCACTTCCATTATTGGCCAATTACAGCATTATCTCATCCGTAAGCCATTATTATTACCTTACCGCCCCATCGCTATATTTAATCATAGTACTGTCCTCATTGGCGCTGTTCCTGATTTCCTATAAGGGCTATAGCAAGGATCGGGACGAGCTTATCAATGACAATTGGCTTGCGAACCTGGCTGGAGTTGCGGCATTGCTGGTAGTTATTATTCCAACGGCTTGTGATGAAAGCGGAAGTTCCATTATCGATAGAATCTGCACTAGTGGAGCCCTGCCGCTGTTCGGCCATAATGACCCATTAACGAACAAATACCATTTCATTGCGGCTGGAGTATTTATTTTCCTGATGGGCTGGATGTCCTTCTTTAAATTCTCCAGAGGTGAGAACAAAGTAAGTACAAGATATATTCTTTTTAAGACATGCGGTATTATCATATGGTCCGTAATAGTATTGTTGGGATTGTATTTCCTATTGGAGCTCAAGATCAAGAACTTTGTTTTTTGGATGGAAGCTCTGGCCGTAATCTCTTTTGGACTATCGTGGCTGGTCAAGGGAGAAGCTATGGAGGACATCATGGGATTGTTCCGAAAACTGTGATGTGATTAAAACAAATTGACAATTGGGTTGACCAGGTTGTAAACGTTTGTAAGTGCTTATTATAAGCAAAGCATTTTACTACCATCCCAAACTCACCATATTTGCTGGGGTTCTTTAACTTAGCTTATATAAATTATCTCTTATCTTAGTTCTATAATGAATATATGATCAATGATCATATACCTACGTTGTATGCAATAAATTTAAACCCTGTATTATGAAAGCTATACTGAGTATTATGGTATTGACTCTATTGGTGAGTTGTGCCAATCAATCCAAAGAAAAGGAATTTGATGTTGCTACTTATTTCCGAAACATGCCGCTCGAATCTCCTATTCCTTATAAAAGCGAAACCATTGAATTCATAAATAATGAGGATAGTATAGTGCTGCGAGGCACCCTTACTTATCCCGATTCAGAATCCAAATCTTATCCAGCTGTCGTGCTCATGCACGGAACGGGGAAGCATGGTCGTGATTATAATGCTTATGGTCATAAACCCTTTCTAGTAATTGCTGATTATTTAAGTAGGAATGGCATAGCCGTATTGCGCTATGATAAACGGGGTTCTAAAGAGTCGGAAGGCAATTTTGATGAGGCGACTTATGATGATTTTGCTTCAGATGGATGGAATGCCGTGCAGTACTTAAAAGAAAGGGAAGACATTGATTTTAATACCATTGGGATTGCAGGACATAGTGAAGGAGGTAATACAGGTCCTATGGTTGCAGCGGAACATGAACTAGATTTTTTAATCCTATTGGGCGCATCTGGAATACCTTATCCCGTGGCAGACAGTTTGTACTCTAGTGGGATGGCTAAGGCAAGGGGTTATTCAGAAGAGCAGATATTGCGAGAAGCTCAAGTTAATGATTCTATAATAACATTATCTTTAGATATGAAGATCGGGCAAGCACTAGAGGATTCAATTCATAACTTGGTCGTTCGAAACCGTAAGGATCTTTCAGAGTTGAGAGGACTTACAGGAGAAGATCTTGATGAAGTAATCGGGTGGCTTTATTTAGAATATTATGCCAGACCTGCCTTTAAAGAGTTCTGGGAAGGACCAACTCCAGAAGATTATCTCAAGCAGGTTCAATGTCCAGTACTATCAATTGGCGGAACATTAGATCTGAATGTTCCTGGTGTTCCTAATGTGGCTGCCATTGACCAAATTCTTAAAGAAGCTGGTAATACCGAGGTCACTTCTAAACTAATGCCTAACCTCAATCACATGCTACAACCAGCAAAAACAGGATTACCGAAAGAAATAGATAGTATTGAAATGACCATTGCCCCTGAAGTCTTAGTACTGATGAAAAATTTTATTCAAAGACAGGCGAAAAAAGATTAAATTAAATACTGCATACAACAAAGAACTGAGGTAAAAAACAAACAAATTCTTCCTTAATCTGAGACATTAGTATTCCTGGCTTACGGTTCCTTAAAATAGACTGTGTCCTACATTGTAAACATACCCTTACCCAGATTTTAAAAATCAATCCATTTCTTTGTGTACCCCCCGCACAAAAAATTCCAGAGCAGAAATTTCAGGGGAATAACGATACTTCGAAAAAAGAAATTAAGTTTTTTCCCAGCTATTCCTGGATAAAGCCCTTGACCTTCTGTACTGTCCCGAGACTGACATCACATAGCTTGGCGGTATTTCTTAAGCTCTGGCCTTCCCTTAAACGTTTTAAGACATTAGGGTACTTGGCTAGGACTTCTTCCTTTGACTCCTTAGAGCCCCTTACTCTGCCCTTATATTTACCCTTGGCCTTGGCAATTGCAATTCCTTCCCGTTGTCGTTCCAGCATCGTATTACGTTCCATCTCGGCGATGTTGGCAAGAACGCTTATAATGAGTTTGAAGGCTGGGTTAGGCTTACCACCTACTAAGGATTCTATTCCCAAGTTATCAACTTTAAGCTTGATACCGTTATCATCGAAGTGCTCTAGGGTCGTTAGTATATCTAACAGGTTACGGCCTAATCTATCTATGGCGTGTACTGTTACGTAGTTCAAATCTTTATCGTTTAAAAGCTTCTGCCCCTCTGGCCGTTCCTTGAAGGGTACGGAGCCGCTAATAATATCAACGTATAGCTTTTCACCTGGGTGCTGTTTAACAAGCTGTCTTTCCAGTTTCTGATCTGGTGTACTGATTCTTATATATCTAGCTTTCATAGTAAGAGTATAAAGCCCTCCGTAGAGGGCGTGATTTTAAATATTTCTGAAGTAATGGTTGTTACTGGCCGAATAGTCGAACATGATGTCCCTAGCTGTTCTCTCCCAGTCTATATGGATATAAGCTGGGAGGTTACCAGGCAGTTCTCCGCAATCTTCTAAAAGCTCCTGGACAAATTCTATATCGCTTGTAAACTCACCCGTATAAGCTTCATCCAATTTCTCAATAACCTCTTCTATACCTTCACCGTTATATCCATAGGACACCAGGTAAGCTTCTATTACATCCTCGTCATAGCCTGAACCCTCGATAGCTTGAATGATCTCGAATATATCCTTAGAGATATAGCCCTCTGAAATCAGTTCCAGGGATTTTATGAGCTCTGGCACCTCGTAGTCCTGGAACATAAACTCTGGGTCGTCCTCGTCCTTGTGTAGTTCCCTTATATCCTTGTAGAATTCCCCTAGGTCGGAATAGTCGGATAGATCGATCCATTTTCCGTAAAGACTTCCTTCGTTGTACTTTTGGTAAGTACCAACATAAACACTTAAATTCGTCATGTCAAGATTTTTAATTTGCGTTAAACGTTTTGATTTTTAAGCCTTGTGGATCTCCAGTCCGCAGGGCTTTTTTTTGTCTCAATTAAAGATCCGATAATTAGTAATGTGATCCTAATTATAGGGAGGGCCTTTTTAGTATATTAGTTTAACTGCAAATTGCAACGATCAAGTGCATGAAAGTGTGCTACGGTTATGGCTTGGTCTATAATTGGTAAATTTTTGCGAATTCTTATTTTCCGACAACTAACCAGCCGCTTTTTCTGGATTCCCAGTGTTTAAGTGGATTAGTTTTAATGGCTTATATAAATTATCTCTTATCTTAGTTACGCATATATAAAAAATATATAGACCCTTTGATTTATATCCTTAAGTTGTACGCAATTTATCCAAAACCTAAAAAAATCTAATTTGGCTTTATATCCCAACATACTCTTTCACTTTACAAAAAAGAACAGTTTATACTCAATATTGAATAGTACGTTCCGAGTTTCGTATGCTCGAGAGAGGATAATTGGAGGAGCAAATAAAAAGGAATTTGCCGTGCCTATGGTTTCGTTTAGCGACTTACGACTATCCGAATTGAAACAAAATATAGGAACATATGGAAAATTCGGAATTGGATTGACAAAAAACTGGGCAATTCAAAGCGGATTGAATCCAGTTATGTATGCGAGCCAACAAAGCCTCTTTACTGCTAACTTTCTAGCAGGAATTGAATCACTCTTCGAAATTCTAAAAGATAATGACGATATAAATGGAGATTTTTCCACTGCTTACAGAAACACGATTAACACTTTGAGATATGTAAAAAACTATAGTGGGGACTTAATCAGACCTGGAAAGAAAACTGTACCCAATTATATTTTTGCAAATGAACGAGAATGGAGATATGTTCCACCTTTCAATGGAGATGTTCAAGCTTTCGTGCCGATTAAAGAAATTAGAACTTCCGAGCAAAAATCGAAATATAACAAATTAATAAGAAATGCTACGCTACATTTTCAACCTGATGATATTCAGTATTTGATTGTAGAAAAAGATAGTGACATCAATGAATTGATTGAGCATTTAAGATTGGTGAAAAATAGATTCAAACCAAAAACAATTGATAGACTCGCTAGTAGAATTTTGACCTATGAACAGATTGAAAAAGATATATAAAAACTGCGTACAATAACTAAGCATTCGTGCGGTCGGTACGACCGAGCATGAATGCGGTGTTGAACTACACCGGGTCTTTTGCCTCGTTGTTTCCTATGGGGATTAGTATGTATTAGGTGGGAGGGTTAAAGTGGT
>Ga0163216_100306_pt1 | contig 97992 bp, 79 predicted proteins | sample SynspAceP_FD_167610 | JGI IMG/M metagenome (GOLD analysis project Ga0163216, IMG submission 167610) | Saline lake microbial communities from Ace Lake in Antarctica - Synechococcus sp. Ace-P (Illumina Assembly) | ecosystem: Environmental > Aquatic > Non-marine Saline and Alkaline > Saline ... | reverse complement strand
TATAATAGAAGAAGATTACACTCCACTTTGGGGTATAAAACTATAGAAGAATTTGAAATCGAAATGTTTAATCAAAATGTAGCTGCATGACTCGCAACTTAATGTCCACTTTCTTGTTGCAAGTCCACTTTACCCGGTGGCTGAGCGTAGCCGAAGCCACAAGTTCTTGAACATCCCTGAAGACTCTTCACTATAATCCCTTCTCGATACAATCCTCCTTCGTCGGATCACTCGAAGTGACGCTGGTTAACAATGTTGAACTAACAAACTAATGCCCAATGCCTTCTGCCTTCTGGCTAATGAACAACTGAAAACTGTTCACTTCCGTGTACTTCATCCGGTGGCTGAGCGTAGCCGAAGCCACAAGTTCTTAAACATTAAACATTAAACATTGAACATTAAACTTTGAACTTTAAATTGTTTCAGCCACTGTTTACTGATTACTTCTCCCTTATTCCAACCCGTAGAACTCCACTGCATTCTGCCCCATAATGGCAGCCTGCTCGTTAGTGCTAAGGCTAGAAATGAAATCGGTGGTCAGGTCTTTTACCTGGGTGTAGGACCCAGCGACTAGGCATACGGGCCAATCGGAACCGTACATACAGCGTTCAGGCCCAAAGGCCTCCAGGACCATGAGCATATAAGGGTGTATCTGTTCCGGGGTCCAATTTTTGAATTCGGCCTCGGTGATCATGCCCGAAATTTTACAGTGCACGTTTTCATGTTTGGCGACTTCCTGCATCAGTGCTGCCCAGCCGTCATAAAATCCGTCTTTAATATAAGGTTTGGCAATATGGTCGATCACGAATTTTTGGTTGGGAAATTTTTTCACAAACTCCAAGGTAGCTCCCAATTGATGCGGAAAAATAAGGATGTCATAGACAGCCCCGAACTGTTCCAATTTGGAGATGCCCCTTAAAAAATCCGGTCTCAATAAAAAATTATGGTCAGCTTCGTCCTGTACTATATGTCGGTATCCCTTTAAATGCTTATCCTTGGCGTATTTTTCCAATACCTGATCTACATCGGCACTTCTTAGATCTACCCAGCCCACTACGCCTTTTACAAAAGCATTGTTATGGGCGTGTTCCAAAAGGAAATCGGTTTCCGCCAAGGTCTGGTCCGCCTGTACCGCCACACAGCCATCAACGCCGTTTTTAGCAAATACCGGTTTTAGGTCCGAGGGTAAAAAATCCCTTCGGATAACGGTCATTTGCTCGTTGATCCAAGAGTGCTTTACAGGGTTGTATTTCCAGAAATGTTGGTGAGAATCTATGATCATGATATTAATATTACTAGTTTGTTAATTTGTACGTTTTTCACCTCTCCTTGGGAGAGGTCAGAAGTGCTTTTTAGCAATTCTGGGTGAGGTTATTTATTTAAAGGCTGTATCACAGATTATTTATAAGGAAATCCCTCTTTTCCAGGGAATAAAGTCGTTCTGCTCCAATCTAACCGCCGCTGGAACAGTGTTGCCACTGGCCACCTCTATGATATAGTCCAGCAGTTCTTCTCCTTTGGTCTGTATGGTATCTTCTCCCGTAATTATAGTTCCTGTGTTAAAATCGATAATGTCTTTCATGCGTTCGCTGAGGGCATTGTTGCTGGACATCTTTATGACCGGGGCCACTGGGTTGCCGGTAGGAGTGCCCAAACCGGTGGTGAAGGCAATTACATTGCATCCCGAGCCTGCCAAGCCGGTAGTGCTTTCCACATCGTTGCCCGGAGTACACAAGAGATTTAGTCCATTTTTGGTGACTCTTTCGGTATAATCCAATACATCCTGTACCAGGGAAGTACCGCCTTTTTTGGCTGCTCCGGCCGACTTCATCGCATCGGTGATGAGTCCGTCCTTTATATTTCCTGGCGATGGATTGTTTTCAAATCCGGAGCCTATGGAAACCGCTTTGGCAGAATAGGCCCTCATAATACTGGCAAACTTTTCTGCATTTTCAGGCGCTTCACAGCGATTGATGAGTTCTTGTTCCACGCCATTGAGTTCCGGAAATTCGGAAAGTACGGTAGCGCCTCCCAAAGCCACAATAAGGTCGGAAGCATAACCAAGGGCCGGATTGGCAGAAATTCCTGAAAATCCATCCGAACCACCACATTCAAGACCTAAAACCAATTTGCTTAGCGGAGCAGGTTGGCGCTCTACCTTGTTGGCTTCAATAAGGCCTAAAAAGGTTTTCTTAACCGCTTCCTCAATAAAATGGCGCTCACTCTTGCTATTTTGTTGCTCCAAAACATGCAGGGGTTTGGAAAAGTTAGGGTCGCGTTTGGCAATGGCATCTTCCAATATTTTTACCTGGGCGTTTTGGCAGCCTAAACTAAGAATGGTAGCCCCGGCAACATTGGGATTGGTAATGTATCCTGCCAATAGGTTGCAAAGGGTATCCGAATCCCCGCGATCACAGCCACAGCCGCCATCGTGGGTAAGGAACTTAATGCCGTCCACATTTGGAAAGGTCCTGTTCTGTTTAATTTCGTCAGCCGTTTTAATAATGGGAGTAGCCATCAATGTTTCGGCACTGGCCCCTTTTTTGTACTGTGATACCAGGACTTCGGTATCTATAATATAGTCCTGGGCAGTCTCGTAACCCAGGGCATTGAGTAGGGTAGTGCGCAGTACGTTTACATTTCTGTTTTCACAGAAGACCATAGGGATAACCAGCCAATGGTTGGCGGTCCCCACACTGCCGTCGGCACGATGGTAGCCTTGGAAGCTGCTGTTCTTCCATTTGGAAATATCCGGTGCCTCCCAATGAGATTGTTGTTCCCCTACATTATAATCGGAAGAAGCATGCACCACATTTTCTATGGTTATCGATTCTCCCTGAGCTATAGGTTTGGTAGCTTTTCCGATTAGGGTGCCATACATTAAAATAGGGTCTCCTACCTTGAATTGCTGTAGTGCGAATTTTTGCTTGGCGGTTACATTGTTTTTAAGAGAGAATGATTTCCCTTCAAATGTGACCATATAATCTTTCTTCATATCCTGCAGAGCTGCAAGGATGTTGTCCTTAGGATGTATTTGTAAAAAATTCTTTGACATATTGTTATGCTATAATTTTAAAATTCTACGGTTGCTTTAATAACTCCTGTGGCCGGTTTTAACCAGCTGTCGAAATTCTCTTTCATTTCTGAGAAATGCACGTTGTGGGTTATGAACGAATCTGTAGGGAACTGGTCCAGAATGGCAATGACCCGCTCAAAATCGGCCACGGTGGCATTCCTACTGCACATGAGTGTGGTCTCCTTGGCGTGTATGGCCGGATGGGTAAAGGTAAGCTCTCCTTTGGAGAGTCCCACGAGAATGTATTTTCCGCCGTGCGACATATAGTTGGGTCCCTGTTCCAAGGCCCCTTTATGGCCGGAGGCATCAAATACGGCGGTCGCCATATCGCCCTTGGTGATTTCTGAAATCTGTTTTACCGGGTCTTCGGCCACATTTACAATATGGTCCACCCCAATCTTTTCCTTGGCATACTGCAGTCTGTCCTGGTTCATGTCCAGGGCTATGACCTTGGCCCCGTCGATCTGGGCAAGTTTCATGATCCCGATACCAATAGGCCCACAGCCCACGACCACTACCGTTTCCCCTGAAACTAGCTGTGCCCTGCGGATGGCATGTGCCGCTATAGCCAAAGGTTCCACAATGGCCATCTGTTCGTTGGTCAGGTGCTTGGCGGACAACAATATATCCACCGGTACGGTGATCTGTTCTTGCATACCACCGTCTGTGTGTATGCCCAGCACCTGGATCTGGGTGCAGCAATTGGTCTTCCCGTTCCTACAGGCCACACAATGGCCACAGCTTAGGTAGGGCATGATCACTACATTGTCTCCAGCGGCTATGCCCTTGTCATTTTCATCGATTTCCAGCACAGTGGTGGCCAGCTCATGGCCTAGGATCCTGGGATAGGTAAAAAAGGCCTGATTGCCGGTATAGGCGTGAAGGTCGGTACCGCAGATGCCCACCTTGTTCACTTTTAACAAGGCTTCCCCTTTTTTTCTGATCGGGGCCTCTTTTTCCTTTAACTGAAAGTTTCCAGGTTCCTCACAAACAATATATTTCATGCGATTATGTCTTTTATTTTTATTGGTTTATTGTGATTATTCTCAAGCATTATAGGGCTTTTGTGTTGTAATCCAAAAGCAAGTATGTTGTTATGGTTCAAGGGTGTAATTTAACCAAAAAGAATTAAAAATTGTTCAAAGTACATTGTTCAATGTTGAAAGTTCAATGTTGAAAGTTAGGAAGGGCTAAATGTGTATTGGGAAGTGGGAAATTAGTATTGAGTATTGAGAGAAAAGAGAAAAAAGATTGCAGTTTTCAGTAATCAGTAATCAGTTGACAGTTTTCAGTAGTTTAAACAATTTAAAGTTCAAAGTCCGTCACTTCGAGTGATTTTGAGTAACGCAGTGGAGCAAAATAGTATCAAGAAGCACTCGGTTCTCGATACAAAATGCCTAACGGCATTTCACTCGAACTGACGAAGGAACAAGAACCGTCATCGCGAGTAAGCCTAGCCGTCAGGCAGGCGCAGTGCGACAATCTGTTTATCCTAAGATGAGATTGCTTCGTCGCTATCGCTTCTCGCAATGACGAATCTTACCAAAAGTCCTCCCTCCCTAATACTTTGACTAAAAATCGGGGCAGGCACTTCCAAGGAGGGGGAATAATTGCTGCACAAAATACCTTATTGGTAACTGACCAATTCCCCTCTTGGGAGAGCCTGTCCCGCGCATTCCGCGGGAGGCTAGGGGTGGGTTTTAAATGCCATGATACTATATCGAAGTATCAACATAAATCTAGATAAAAAATGGTATCTTTAGTTGTACAAATTTAGCTACTGGAATATGTCATATAATATGGTAATTGCAGGCGCAGGGGGTATTGCCCAGGCGGTTGGATTGATACTTTCGGCATGGGGCAACGTACCCCTAAAAATCTTTATTGGGAATCGAACGCTGGAAAAGGCAGAAAAAGTAGCCCATATGATCGGGGAGGGGACAACAAAGCCGTCATTGGCAAAGGCGTTTTGTCTTTCCGATATGGGTCTGACGAAGGAAATGGAAGAAATTTTTACGCAGGGCGATGTACTACTCGATTGCCTCCCCGGTAGTCTGGCGCCGAAAATGGCGAGCTATGCCAAAAAGTATGGACTTCATTATGTAAACCTAACCGAATACGTGGCGGAGACCAATGAAATAATTGAAATGGCAAAAAATGCCGAAACCGGTTTTGTCTTGCAATCGGGTCTGGCACCCGGGTATATAGATATATTAGCCCATTACCTATATCAGGAATTTTGTAGAAAGCACAGTGTAAACAAAGTAGATAAGTTGCAATTTAAGGTAGGGGCCTTAACGGACCATGCCGTAGCACCCCATTACTACGGTTTTACCTGGAGTCCCGTGGGCGTTGCTACCGAATATATTAAAGATGCCGAGGCCCTGAGGGATTATAAAAAGGTATATCTAAAGTCCCTCTCGGAGCGGGCAAGAATCATAATAGATGGCAGGACCTATGAAGAAGACCTTACCTCCGGTGGGGCCGCCGATCTGCCAACCGCCCTATCCGGTAAGGTACGCCATTTGGATTACAAGACTTTGAGGTATCCCGGACATTATGCCTGGGTGGATCAGCAGTTAGCGGGTTTTCCGAAAGGGGATGCCGTCATAAAGAGATTACAGGAGAAAATGGAAACGGAGATTCCGCATATAGAACAGGATCAAATTGTACTGTATGCCGCGGTGGAGGGCAAGGACAACCATGGCGTTCTTAGAAGGAGCGAGGTTTCCAATATAATAGCACCGCAAAAAGTGGGGAAACACAAACTTAGGGCTATACAGACTACTACGGCGGCACCCATGGTGCAGGCTGCTTTTATGTTGTTAGAGTCCAAACGCAAAGGGTTGATCCTGCAAAGTGAGATAGATCCAAAGCCATTTTTAAATGGAAATTTTGTGGTACCCGTCTATGGTAACATAAAGTAAAAGACTATTCTGTAAGCTTAGGGAATAGGGTTTTCTAATTTTTACTCACTAAGTGAGATTTGAATGCTCCACCGCTTATGTCGAAATGTTATTAGTAGTTTCCATCCGATGCCTCATGGGCTTGCCCTGAGGTGATTGACTTTTATTAAATTATTTTAAATGATTGCTATCTGCTTTAACCTTTCAGCAAAAATGCGTAATATTAATTTTTATTTTATAAACATCCATCCACCCTTTAATTTTAGCCTAATGAATCGGTTTTTTGTAATCTTTTTAGTTTTAGTTTTTATTTCTTGTAATTCGCGTCAAAAAAGCATTTCCATTTTACAAGTACCTGGTAAAGATCAATACAGTATTATTGATGAGAATGGAATATCCATTCTGGCCAGTGGCAGGTATGTAACTCCAGTTGGCGATAAACTACGTATAACACATGATCCCTTTGGGATGGCCGTATCACCGGACGGGAGCAAGGCGGTTACCCTGCACGATGGGGTTTTTACGGTAATAGACGTAGCCTCCATGGAGTCGGTCAGGATTCCCAGTTATGATGGTAGCATACCATCACCTTTGGCCAAGGGTTCTTTTTTGGGGGTCGAATTTGCCCAGGACTCCAAAACGGTTTATTTAAGTGGGGGAGATACAGGAGCGGTTATTCAATATGATGTGGAGAGCCTAACCAAATTGGATTCCATTTCCTTGAATGGTATTGTAGATGGAAAGGATTATCAAGATAGCTTTACCTCCGATTTAAGGATAAACGAAGCCAATAACGAACTATTGGTCCTAGATCGTGGGAATTTTAGAATGGTACGTATCGATTTGGATACCAAAAAAATAAAGGGGTCCGTTAATGTAGGTCGTCAACCGTTTGGCTTGGCGATCAGTCCCGATAATAAGCAGGCATTTGTGGCCAATGTTGGCGTGTATTCCTATCCTTTGATAGAGGGTGCCACTCCAGCCAATTATGATTCCTTAATGATTTCCCATCACGCCTATGGGGACAATACCAAAGAGTCTATTGAAGGAACCGTAGTGGAAGGACGCAAAATCCCAGGCTTGGGAAGTCCGTTGCACCCTGATGCCATGAGTGTATTTACCATAGACCTTGACAATAACAAGGTGATCAAAAAATTTAAGACAGGGCACCAAATAGGACAAACCGTTGATGATGCCGAAGTGGTTGGGGGGGCAAGCCCCAACTCCATTGCCGTTGGGAAGCAGTTTGCCTATGTTACCAATGCCACCAATGACAATATCACTATCATTGATCACCAGAGTCAGGAAATTGTTGGTCATATTCCTATTAAAGTCGATGCCCGTATAGACAAGTACCGAGGCCTTTTGCCATTCGGAATTACCATGGATAAGGAGGAGAAAACATTGTACGTGGCCCTGTTGGGATTCAATGCGGTGGCTGTTATAGATATTCCTTCCCAAACTACCAAAGGACTTATTCCTAGTGGTTGGGGACCAACAAGGGTAGAATTATCCAAAGATGAAAAGAACATATATATCATTACTTGTAGAGGTCTTGGATCTGGCCCCAATGGCGGAAAAGATTTTGTGGAACCACCACAGGGCGATTATATAGGGGATATTCAATTGGGCAGTTTTCAAAGGGTACCTATGCCCACTGAGGAGAAGCTTGCCGAGTATACCAAAATATCCATAGACAATACTTTTAGGGAAAGCACCGTAACCGATGACGGTACCAATCCTTTGCCTCCCTTGCCAAAACTACGTCAGAGTCCTATAAAACATGTGGTATATATTACCAAGGAGAACAGGACCTACGATGAGGTTTTTGGACAGCTTAAAACAGGGAAAGGCGATAGTACCTTGGCCCGTTATGGGGTTAACAATACCTATATGTTACCGGATTCGGTACAAGCACAATTCCCTAACCTGAGAATTTCGCCCAACCATCATAAGGCCGCAAAGCAATTTGCCTATTCGGACAATTACTATTGTGATAGCGATGCTTCCGTACATGGCCATCATTGGTTGGTAGGTGTTATTCCCAACGAATGGGTAGAGGCAAATTCCAGCGTAAGCAAATCGGCCAAAATATTTTCCGATGCGCCAGGGCGACGTCATCCAGGAACCATTGGAAGTGTAGACCCTGAGGATTATGCGGAGATAGGGGGGCTATGGGAAGCCTTGGATAGGGAAAATGTTTCTTTCTACAATTTTGGACAGGCCAATGAAACGGCACATGTGCGCGAAGAATGGTATGATACCAATACAGGAGCAGCGCATGGCGTTATGGTACCCATGCAAAAGGCACTGTTTACAAGGACTAGTCACGATTATGCCGGTTATAACATGAATATTCCCGATCAATACCGTATGGATCAGTTTGAAAGGGAGTTTACGGAGAAATGGATCGAAGGAGAGGAAGATATGCCACAATTGGTGACCATGATGCTACCCAATGATCATGGGGCAAGAGTCCGTCCAGAAGATGGATATCCTTACCCACAATCCTTCATGGTAGATAATGATCTAGCGGTTGGTAGGGTATTGCATTTTCTTTCCAGGACCAAATATTGGAAAAATATGCTCGTGATCATTACGGAGGATGATCCCCAAGGAGGGGTAGATCATGTGGATGCCCATAGGTCTATTCTTATGATGGCGGGCCCTTATGTGAAAAAGGGATATGTTTCCAATACCCATGCTAATTTTGGGGCCATTTTAAAAACGATGTACAACATATTGAATGTTCCTTATGTAAATCAGTTTGATGTTACGGCGTCCTTACTTCAGGATTTCTTTACTTCTGAGCCCGACTTCACACCTTATACCTTGGAGCGTCATGATGAACGTATGTATAATGCCGAACTCTCCATGAAGAAGTACAATAAGACAATTGATTGGCGCAAAATTGAACAAGGCCCACCAATGGATAACGAGGACGATGCCCGAGTTAATCATTATGAGAACAAGGCAGAGGAAGAGTAGGGGAGAATGTGTTAGAAAGTCTAATGTTCTAGTGGCCAAAGTTGAATACCCGTCACTTCGAGTGATTTTATGGAGTGAAACGGAATAAAATTATATCGAGAAGTAGACGTTTTACACCAAACTGGTTCTCGATACAAAATGTCTATCGCCATTCCACTCGAACTGACGGCAGAAACTAGAGCCAGGAGCCAAGGTGAATATCCATCACTTCGAGGCTGCTTACCGTCACTTCGAGTGATTTTATGGAGTGAAACGAAATAAAATTGTATCGAGAAGTCCTCGAACTGTCGGTAGAATATAGAGCCAAGATGAATATCGATAACTTCGAGCCTGCTTACCGTCACGTCGAGTGATATTATGTGGCATTGCGCAATAAAATTATATCGAGAAGTCCTCGGACTGACGATAGAGTAATATTAATTATGAAATTATCTTACGTATACATTCTTAAATGCTCTGATGATTCATATTATACGGGCATAACATCAAACTTAAACGGACGACTGTTGGAACATATTTCAGGAATCCACAACGATAGTTATACGTATTCTCGAAGACCGTTATCATTGGTTTATTATGCTGAATTTTCAGATATAAATTTAGCCATCCTAACAGAAAAGCAAATTAAGAAATGGTCTAGGGTTAAAAAAGAAGCATTAATTAATGATGAGATTGAAAAGTTGCCCAATTTGGCAAAGAAAACATTTGGAACTAGTTAAGTCTACTAGTAATATATTAAATACACAACGTCACTTCGAGTGATTTTATGGAGTGAAACGAAATAAAATTATATCGAGAAGTAGACGTTTTACACCAAACTGGTTCTCGATACAAAATGGCTATCGCCCGTCACTTCGAGTGATTTTGCATAACGAAGTGGAGCAAAATAGTATCGAGAAGCACTCGAACTGACGATAGAAACTAGAGCCAGGAGCCAAGATGAATATCCATCACTTCGAGGCTGTTTACCGTCACTTCGAGTGATCCTCAAGAGGAGTATTTTATTGAGAAGTAGACGGCACCGAGAAGCACTCATGCTCAAGATATAAAAGATCGATTACAACCTAACCTTGTACACCAGAGCTACAAGCTCGCAAAAACCGAAATCACTCCAGACCTTCCATAACCATTTACGCCAGAGCCGTGGTATCTATAGTCTTCATTGAAAATATTCTGCAGGCCAAGATCGACCGTTACAAAATTCATAGTGTAACTGGTATGTAAATTAAGAACATTCCAGCCTGGAGTGCCCCCAAGTGGAATCCTGTTATCGTCTATATCCCCAGCAGCCAATCGGTCTTGCTTGCCGGCAATTAGCCAATCTGCATTAAAAGTCCAGTTCTTTACCCCATATTCAGTGGCCAATCGACCAAAAAGGGGCGGGATGCGGCGTGCCGGTTCGTCACTTGTTTTGTTCTGGCCATAGGTGTAGGTCATGTTCCCCGAAAATTTCCAGTTGGGTTTCAAGGTTAAATCCCAAGCCATTTCCGCACCTTGGACAAATCCGCGATCTACATTTTTCTTTTGATAAACGGGATAACCTTCAATGCTATCGCCCTCAATTCTATTGCGTACAATTAGGTCGTACAGTTCATTGCGATAAAGGAATACTTCAGCTTTTAGGAGGCGATTGCGAAATTTATAGCCCACTTGATATTGCAGGGAATGCTCTGGTTTGAGGTCGAAATTGGGTGTTTCATATCGGAAATCAACAATGCCCAAGGAACCTAAATCATTAATGTTTGGAGCCCTAAAGCCTGTGTTGATAGAGGCAAAGACGTTGGAAGATTGGTTTATACTTCGTTGAACGGCAAAATTACCGACCAAGGCTGATGGAGTCAGTTTTGTGGTGCCCAAAGCCGAATCGGTCACTTTGTTGATAAAGGTATTGAATCGGGACCCAGCAGTAATTTCCCATTGCCCTAAACTTAGGGTATGCATGCTGAAAGCGGCTATGCTGGTCATGGTGGCCCCATCCGGATATAATCCACGTTTAGCCGTTTGGGTATTGGTGGATAGTTCTTTATCGGTGCGACTACTGTTTACTTGGTCGTTATACATCTCTACACCACTATTTGCCGACCATATTTTTCCAGCACTTGTCCTTGTTTCGGCGGAAAAACCAAAGGTACGGACCCTATCGTTTTCGGTACGTACAAGGGTAGCGCCATTTTTTTGTAATATCCTGCCTTCCTCATTTTGCTGAAAGGAGGCGGTGACCACTGCAGATTTAAAGATACTGTTCTTCAGGTCTTGTTGGAATCGGGCATAGGCCAATTGCCGTTTTTGGGGATCCATCTTGTTAATGGCATAATCCTCCAACGCTACCTTGTGGTATACGGGCACATCTCTTTGATGCACTCGTTGGTATACTGCAGTAAGATGGGATCGGTCTGTAAGAAGTATTTTGCCTTTTAGGTCGAAGTCCAATTCGCGATACCCCGTTGGACTTTGGAGTCCTGTGGTATCCCCACCAATAAGGTCCCCGAAATTTCGCCAGGTAGCATTGGCCCTAAAGGCCACTCGTTTGTTACTATACTTTATGGCTGTATTGACCGTCTGTTCCATACCTTGGGTAACAAATCGCGTCATAAGGTCTGTACCCCACATTGGTTTTTGGGTTATTTCCAACTCTGGACTCAGGGCCTGGATAGTTCCTCCAATAGCATCGGAACCATATTGTACAGAACCACTGCCCCTTAAAACTTCCATTTTGCCAATGCTAAAAACATCGATGGTATTAAAATATTGATTTGGCCCTGATCTTACTGTTGCATTATTGAGCCTGATACCATCATATAATAATAAGGTCTGGTTCCCTGTTAACCCTCTTACAAACGGAGATCCACCACCGTGGTTGGTCTTTTGCACAAAAACTCCTGGAGATAGCAAAAGCGCTTCGGGAGCCGTACGCAATTGAAATCTTTGAATGGTTTTGTTATGCACTACTTCTATGGCTTCAGGAGTTTTATTCTGTAAGGTTTCGAACCTGCTTGCGGTAATCACTACCTCATCCAAGGCATTTGTATTCACGGAATCCTGAGCAGAAAAAGAATTGTCCTGACCAAACAAAAATACAGTGGTAAAACAAAAGAGTATGGCGAATAGATATGTTGACGGTGGTTTAATGGAAAATGTCATTTTATGGGTAAGTAATTAAGTTTTAGGAATCGTATGCCTAAAGTTATTTTGATCGATGGATTGAAATTAAATCGGTATTAATTAAAATTCATTTGCAATAATAATAGTTCTTCCTAGAATAAAAAAGTCAATAATTAGGATTGATATGAAGTGGGTATGTTTCGTATTGATAAAAGCAATCCAAGTGCTGAGAAACCTGAAAAGGGTAATATTGGATTTATAATTGATAAATTTTATGTATTGTGATCCTTTATCTTTGGATTGTCGGAAAAGCCCAAAAAATCAATGCTTTTATTGGGTTTTTAAATGGACAAAGGCTTACAGTGAATTAAAGAATACAACAAAATCAATTAAAATTTATGAAACCAATCGTACAAATTTCCCTAGACCTTACCAATATTGACGAAGCTTTAGAAACGGCCGCCATGGCTTTACGCGCAGGTGTAGATTGGTTGGAAGCTGGGACACCACTTATTTTGGCAGAAGGATTGCACGGAGTTCGCAAATTGCGCGAAGCTTTTCCCAATATACCTATAGTAGCAGATCTTAAAACAATGGACGGAGGATATTTGGAAGCCGAAATGATGGCCAAGGCAGGTGCTACCCATGTGGTAGTAATGGCCAGGGCCCATGCCGAAACGATCAAGGTGGTCGTACAAGCAGGGAAGGATTATGGGGTGAAGGTAATGGGTGATAATTTAGGATGTCCGGATATGGTTGAAGGAGCCAAATGGCTGGAAGACCTTGGATGTGACTATATTATTCACCATATTGGTTATGACGAACGTCGTGGAATTGCCGCTCAAGGCTTAAAAATGCCAAGCCCTATGGATCAACTTCGTGAGGTGGTCAATGCCGTTAAGGTACCGGTACAGGCTGTTGGGGGACTTACTTTGGAACAAGCCATACGCTGTCCTGAATATGGCGCGCCCATGGTTGTTTTGGGAGCACCACTCACCATAGATGCCGATTCCTTTAAGACGGCCGATGGTGACCTGGAAAGTTCTTTGCGACTTATATGTGCAAAAATACATGCCTACGGGGAAGTAACACGTTAATAAACACTGATTACAAAATATAAAAGAGTTAAATAAATGAGTTCAATAGGAGTAGTAAATTTTTCTTCCAAGCAGGGAAGTGTAGAAATTAGGGAAATAGAAAAACCAACCATTGGAGAGGATGATGTGCTTTTGGAAGTGGCCAACGTTGGAGTATGTGGTAGTGATCTACATCAATGGACGGCCGACCATAGTTGGCATGTAAATTATCCAGTAGTACTTGGACACGAGTTTGGAGGGCATATTGTAGAATTAGGAAATAGAGTTACCGGATGGAAGGAAGGCGACAGGGTAGTTAGTGAAACTGCTGCTGTGATAGATCCCAACAGTCCACTTACTAGACAAGGCTTATACAACCTTGATCCTACAAGAAAGGGATTTGGATATGGCGTAAATGGTGCCATGACGCGTTTTGTTAAGGTACCTGCTAGATGTCTGCATAATGTACCTGATCACCTGCCGTTTGAACAAGCCTGTTTAACAGAGCCCTGTTCGGTAGCATATAGTGCCGTTGTAATGAACTCTAAAATTAAACCAGGGGATAGGGTCATAGTTTTGGGCCCAGGAACCATCGGAATCCTTTGTGCAGCAATGGCGCGTTTATGTGGTGCCGAAGTGGCCATTGTTGGATTGGAAGCGGACAGGGATAGATTGAACATTGCCGAGCAATATGGTTGCGAAGGCATTGTAGGGGACGCAAGCGCTTGGGCCAATAAACAAGATGGTTTGGGAGCGGACTGTATTATAGATGCAGCAGGGGCCAGTGCTACTTTAAAAATAGCCTTGGAACTGGTACGTCCCAATGGACATATTACCAAGGTAGGGTGGGGGCCACAACCTCTAAACTTCTCCTTGGATCCCTTAGTGCAAAAGAATGTTACCCTTCAAGGTAGTTTTAGCCATAATTATCCTATTTGGGAAAAAGTGCTTTCCCTTTTGGCTTCCGGAACCCTAGATGTAAAGCCTATTATTGGCGGGGTTTGGGAATTGAAGGATTGGCACGAGGCATTTGATCAAATGCATTCCGGTAAGGTCGTGAAAAGTGTTTTGAAACCAAATTAAAACGGATGCGATTAAAAGATAAAGTCGTATTAATAACGGGTGGATATACCGGCATAGGCAAGGCTATAGCTACCCGTTGTGTTCAAGAAGGGGCCAGAGTGGTGGTCAACGGATTGGAAGAGGAGCTAGGCTTGGCTCTAGTCAAGGAATTGGGAGCGGATAGTTCAGTTCACATTACCATGGATATTACGGAAGATAGTGCTCCGCAATTATTGGTAAAAGCAGCCTTGACCAAATTTGGGGCCTTGAATGCCGTAGTAAATAACGCAGCATATATAGCGTCCTCCAATATAGAGAGTACCGAAGTACCCTTTATTAAGAGAATGTTGGCCGTTAATTCCATTGCCCCTCTCATGATCATTCAGGCTGCATTACCTCATTTGTCCTCGGTTCGTGGTTGTGTTCTCAATATTGGGTCTATCAATGCTTGGGGCGGAGAACCGGATCTACTTGCCTATAGCATGTCCAAAGGCGCATTGATGACCTTGACAAGGAATCTTGGCGACAGTCTGTTTCGTGAAAACGGGGTACGTGTTAATCAGATCAACCCAGGTTGGGTACTCACGGAAAAAGAAATTTTGAACAAGAAAGAACAGGGGATGAAAGCGGACTGGTATAAGGACATACCAGATATTTTTGCACCCGCCCAGAGAATTTTTTCACCCGAAGAAATAGCGGCGGCTTGTTTATATTGGCTCTCCGATGAATGTGGGCCTGTTAGCTCCCAAGTTATGGACTTGGAACAGTTTCCTATGATAGGTCGAAACCTCCCCAAGAACTGGGAAGGTTCCCATAAAAAGAAATAATTTAATAACATTAAAAGAATAAAGATTTGCCACAATTAGCAGTATTTCCCAAAGCATTTATGCACGAACTTTGTAAGGATGGAACCATGAAGGTTTCTGAATGGATAGACCTGGCCGTTGAACTTCAGGTTGACGGATTGGAATGGTATGCCGGATTTTTAGAAATGAGCGATAAAGCCAACTGGCCCATTTTTAGGGAGCAGGTAGAACGTCATGGAAAAGTAATTCCCATGCTTTGTTGTTCTCCGGATTTTACCCATCCCGATGCCGATTTTCGTGAAAATGAAATAAAAAAACAAATAGGGTGGATAGAAATGACCCACGCTTTAGGAGGTTCCTATTGTAGGGTATTGTCAGGACAGCGCCGACCTGAGTTAACTATGGAGGAAGGTATTAGCTTTGCTGCCGAATGTATTAAAGAATGTCTGCCACATGCGGAAAAATTGGGTGTTACCTTAATTTTGGAAAACCACTATAAGGACGATTTTTGGGAGTATCCAGAGTTTGCACAACAAATGGACATATTCTGCCAATTGGTTGATCGAATCCACCATCCCAACTTTGGTGTTAATTACGACCCTAGCAATACCTTTTTGGCAGGGGAGGACCCCTTGGAGTTATTATACCGTGTGTCCGATCGTGTAGTGACCATGCACGCTAGTGACCGCTACCTTAAGGAAGGTACTATCGAAGATTTGCGTAAAGAAGAAGGCGGTGCTATGGGTTATGCCAAAAGACTTAGCCATGGCGAAATAGGAAAGGGCCTGAATGATTATGATGCCATTTTTAAGGAACTGAAAAGAGTTGGTTTCGACGGCTGGATCAGTATTGAAGATGGTGTAGACGGTATGGATCAATTGGAACGCAGCGTAGCCTTTCTAAGAAAAAAAGTAAAAGATTATTGGCCCGATTTTAAATAGAGGGTAGCCATAGCCTTTAAAGTTAAAAGTCACCAATATGATTTGCAAAAGTCTGTTGGTGACTTTTTGGTTTCGGGGAAATGGTTCTAAAAGAAACAGATTGCCGCACTGCAACTGCCTGACGGCTGGGCACACTCGCAATGACGAGTTTAATTCAATCGTCAGTTCGAGTGAAATGCCGATAGGCATTTAGTATCGAGAACAGGTTTGGTGTACCGTATCTACTTCTCGATACAATTTTGCTCCATTTCGTTGTGCAAAACCACTCGAAGTGACGGGACGTGTTAGCCATTTTGAATCTAGAACTGGTTATGTGCAGTTCGTCAACTTCTCGATACAGTTTTATTCCGCTACGCTTCATAAAACCACTCGAAGTGACGGGGCTGTAAACCGCCCACTGACTACTGCCCACTGAAAACTGTTCACTGATTACTTCGATTTCGACTACGCTCAATCTCCGTAAAGACCTTGAACCTTAAATTGTTTATTGCTAATTGTTCACTGTAAATTGTTTGAGACACTGAGGACTGTTCACTGAAAACCGCCCACTGACTACTGCCCACTGATTACTTCGATTTCGACTACGCTCAATCTCCGTAAAGACCTTGAACCTTAAATTGTTTATTGCTAATTGTTCACTGTAAATTGTTTGAGCCACTGACTACTGCCCGCTAAACACTGTTCACTGACTACTGATTACTTCGATTTCGACTACGCTCAATCTCCGTAAAGACCTTGAACATTGAACATTAAACTTTGAACTTTAAATTGTTTATTGCTAAATGTTCATTGTAAATTGTTTGAGCCACTGAGGACTGTTCACTGAAAACTGTTCACAGATTACTTCGATTTCGACTACGCTCAATCTCCGTAAAGACCTTGAACCTTGAACCTTTAATTGTTTATTGCTAATTGTTCATTGTTTACTGTATCATTTATACCCCCTAACATCGCCCATATTCAAGGTTATGGGGCCAATGCTGTGCTGACTGGGCAAAAACGCACCACTTTCCGCTACTTGCCATTCGTCCCAACTAGCTTCCACGCCACCTATGGGGATAATACTCACCCACATCTTAAAACTGATTGGGAAACCATTGGGCTGCAGTTTCCATAAATAGGAATCGCCCGGGGTGTTTCCACCTGCGGTATAAGTGACCAAAAGTCCTTGGGTATCGTCTTCTAGAAGAACAATACTCCGTTCCGTACCTGGATCAAAAATTTTAAATGGGGCTACCAACCAGAAGGAATCATTGTTAAAGTAGGAGGAGGCCTTATTAACGAGCTTCTGTTTTTCAGCACCGCTAATGCTAATAGTATTTTTTGAAACCGAACTTCTTTCGGATTCTTTTAAATCTAGCATCACACGATAGTCGCTCCAAGTTACCACTACGGTGTCTGATTTCTTATCCCAATGGTAATGGTGTTTTCCATTGGCAAAGGACCATTCCAAGAAACGGGTTTGTATAAAGGCGTCGTTATTGAGGGCAGCCAACATTTTTAAGGCCAAGTCATCGGCTTTTTCGCTTTTAATGCCCACAGGTTGCGCTTCATTATAGATAGCGTAGAGGATACCGGCCAGGATAAACAATAGCACTAATGTTCCAAGTAATATTTTGCCTATTTTTCTTAGCACGTATTGTTTTTTTTGTGGAGATAGTTTATTTACTGGTTTAGGGTATTAGCGATCTTAGAATATTTTTCATATTAAAATCCCACTGCAGTATCATCCCCTCGTTTATCTGCGCCGCCTTCCAATTTTCCGTTAGGCAGAACCATAATGGCGTCTACTTTACCAATAACTGGGGTGTTTTCCTCATTGATGATGTATCCTTTGTTTTTTAAGTCGGTCATTAAACTGGTAGGGAATCCGTCCGGTTCAAAAATTATGGCATCGGGCAGCCATTGATGGTGAAAACGGGGAGCGTTGACAGCCTCTTGCATACTCATATTAAATTCATAACAATTGAGAATGGTCTGTGCCACCGCTGTAATTATAGTGGAACCTCCCGGGGAGCCAACTACCATCCATAGTTTGCCGTCTTTTTCAACAATGGTCGGTGTCATACTGCTTAACATCCTCTTTTCTGCCGCAATGCTATTGGCTTCTGCGCCAACAAGTCCGAACATATTGGGAACCCCAGGTTTGGCACTAAAATCGTCCATTTCGTTGTTAAGGAAAAAGCCGAGTTCATCCGTATACAGTTTGGAACCAAAGCCGGCATTAATAGTGGTTGTAGCCGCAATGGCATTTCCAAAGGAATCTACGATAGAGTAGTGGGTTGTTTGATCACTCTCTACAATCTGAACAGCTCCACGGGATACGTCCGCGGATTTGGTGGCCTTATCAAAAGAGAAATTTTGCATTCTTTCTTTAAGATATTGAACGGATAAGAGTTCGTTTATAGGGACTTCCACAAAATCCGGATCTCCCAGAAAATAATTTCTATCTGCATAGGCCCTACGCGCGGCTTCGCTAAATAATTGAACGGATTTTACGGAATTATGTCCAAAGGACGAAACGTCATAGGGTTCCATCATTTTAAAAATTTGATTGATCGTAAATCCGCCACTGCTGGGAGGGCTCATGGATATAATTTTCAGGTCCCTATAATTAAAGGTAATGGGAGACCTCCATTTGGCTTCATATTTTTCAAGGTCTTCAAGAGTGACATAGCCTCCCTTGGCCTGGATAAAACTCGCTAGTTTTTCGGCAACTTCACCTTTATAAAATCCATCCTTGCCCTGTTCTGAAATTTTTCCTAGGGTTTTGGCCAATGCGGGGTATTTTATATAATCTCCTTCTTTATATACCGTGGCAAAAAAGGTAGAATCGCTATTCACTTTGATAAAAATTTCCCTATAGTCGGCCAATCGTTTGGCTTGTTTTTGAGTTACTATAACTCCCTTTTCGGCTAGCTGTATCACTGGAGCCAGTATTTCCTTAAGGGGTAGCGATCCAAATTTTTTATGTACTGCAATCACCCCTGCAACCGTGCCAGGAACCCCTACGGCAGTTGCCCCTACAGTACTTTTGTCTGGGATAACATTTCCCAAGGAATCCAAATACATATCCTTATTTGCCGCCATAGGTGCCTTTTCGCGGTAGTCCAACGCTCCTATTTCTCCATCAGCTTTTCGGTATACCATGAATCCTCCTCCGCCAATATTTCCGGCATAGGGATAAGCTACTGCAAGCGCTAATTCCGTGGCGACCATGGCATCGAAGACGTTACCTCCTTTTTGGATGATGTCCGATCCAATTTTGGAAGCTTCCACACGCGCAGATACTACCATGGCCTTTTCGGTCACGAGTCCAGTTGGTAAGGCCGATTGTTTTTTGCAGTTGACTAAGAGTAGGAGGGTAAGGGCAATTAGGAAATAATTCTTCATTTTTTACAACTTTACAATACGCAAAAGATAAACATTTCTATAGAATCTTCTAATCACCCATACCATTTTCTATAACATTCCATACTATGCCTTGGCAAGGGTATGCAGCCAATCTTTTTTTCTTGGGCGATTTCATTAGAAAATAAGTATAGGTAATTGAAAAAGTTGCAAAAAAAAAGGGTTTTAATATGACAACCCTTTTTATAGTGTCTATTCGGCTTCTCGATGCACGAATTCGCTTAAAGAGATAACTTGCTTTTGATCCTTTGAATTTTGATAAACATTATAGACCGTTGGATAATAGGAGGTTATTGCAAATTTTGTAGGTTGCGAGTAAGCTTCGCTGAAAGGAATCCCACTTTCTATATATGCCACTGTATTCATAGGTTCTATAAAGGTTAGCTCCCCATCGTAAGTTCCGTAAAGTAAGATATTGGAAAAGGGGGGCGCAAAGCTCTCTGGGATCCAATGGGTACCCATCATAGGCACTTCAGTTTCACCAGGAGCTTTATAATCAACAGGTAGGTAGCCTGGTGGCGGATAGTTATCAAACTGGGCCATTGCTTCGGGGTAGATTGGAATTGCCTCCCGGGCGGCCACTGAAGTCAAATAAAAATGAACATCAAAATGAGGAACATCAAATACGCCTGGAGGTTCATGGCCGTGAGGATTCCAATCAAAAAGGACATGATTGAACGGGGTCACTTCCATTGCCTTTTTGTGCAATGGCAGCACCAATTGTACAGGATCATCACCAACAGGCAGTTGGTGTAATAAATTTTTGGACATTTCCACACCCAATTCTTCTGGCGTGCCATCTTTTGCAATCCTTATCCATGACCGTACATGGCCTTTCCCCAAGGATATTTGGGGACCGTAGAAGGTGTTGGTTTTTGTGGCTTTTAATATGGCCTTGCCATTAACAGGTTCCAGGGCATCTTCAATTGTAGATTCCTTACTACAGCCCAGACTCAGTAGGAGTAGCATTAATCCCACTCCTAGGTAATTCAAATGTTTAAATCTCATAGTTAATGTTTTAGGTGTAATGTTGTAGAAAAAAAACACACCATTGTTTGCACAATGTTAAGAGGACGTAACTATGGGGGAATTACAATTAAAAAGGAATTTGTAAAAACTAGGGGGAGTTTTTTATATAATTTGAAAGGATATTAAAGATACTTATTAATTGTATTTTAAAACCAATTTATAAAAAAATAATTATTGGTGTCCCTTTTCAATGAAAGGGTTGGAATTCTCAATTTCTATGTTTTTAACATAGGTAATCAAGTCATTAAAAAATATACTGAATTCTTCTTCAAAAAGCGAATAATGTTCCTCTAAATCCAAGATGGCAAAATTCATTTTGGATTTATTTTTGGTTCTTCTGTTTATGCCATGCAAAACCCTAGAAATACCAGACATTTTAGAATAATTGTAAATCCAATTATCCGCAATCATATGAGGCATCATGCGCTTAACACCCATGGGGAGTAATTCATAATTTTCATCCAATAAAAGGTAAAAATTATTTACATACTTTTTTAAGGGGACTTCAGAATACATATTCCAATTCTTCGCAAGAAAATGGTCGTAAAAAATATCTACGATTACCCCACTGTAGTGACTATAATTCTCATGTAATCGTTTGGTGCTCTGTCTCACTGTAGGGTGCTTGTCCGTGTAGGTGTCAATAGCACGGTGCAGCATAATTCCTTTTTGTATTTTTTCTGGAAGGTGTTTGTATTTATTACCGCGAATACTATCTGCTATGAAATTTCCAATGGTGAGTTCGTTGTCCCCGAACGAGAGGTATATGTGCGCTAAATAATTCATTGACCTCGGTTGAAGTTTATTAATCCCGAATTTACAACTTAGCAGCATAGGATTTAAACCTAACCTTTTATATTTGTAAAAATTTATAAATACAATATGACATTAATAAAATCTATTTCGGGAATACGTGGTACCATCGGGGGCAAGCCTGGAGACAATTTAACGCCTATAGATGCGGTTAAATTTGCCGCTGCCTACGGTGTTTGGTTAAAGGAATACTCTAAAAAAGAAAAATTAACCGTGGTCATTGGCCGTGATGCGCGCATATCCGGAGAAATGATCCAGAATTTGGTAGTGTCCACCCTAGTAGGACTGGGAATAGATGTAATTGATCTAGACTTATCCACAACCCCCACAGTAGAAATCGCGGTTCCCATGGAAAAGGCCGATGGAGGTATAATTCTTACCGCAAGTCATAATCCGAAACAATGGAACGCCTTAAAACTCCTAAATGAGAAAGGGGAGTTCTTAGATGCTGCCCAAGGTGCCAAGATATTGGAAATAGCGGAAAAAGAGGCTTTTAATTTCTCTGAAGTAGACCACTTGGGTACCATTACAAAAAATGATTCTTATATAGATATCCATATAGATGAGGTTTTGGACCTAGCCTTGGTGGATGCAGATGTTATTAGAGCGGCCAAGTTTAAAGTAGTGGTAGACGGCGTAAACTCTACTGGCGGTATCGCCATACCAAAACTCTTAAAGGAATTGGGGGTTGAGGTAGTTGAGCTGTACTGTAAGCCTACGGGACATTTTCCCCATAACCCGGAACCCCTAAAGGAACATTTGGGGGATATATGCGAATTGGTAATTAAAGAAAAGGCAGACTTCGGAATTGTAGTAGATCCTGACGTGGATCGTTTGGCATTTATTACCAATGAAGGTGAGATGTTCGGGGAGGAATATACCTTGGTGGCCTGTGCCGATTATGTGTTAGGGAAAACAAAAGGTAATACCGTTTCCAATTTATCGTCCTCCAGAGCTTTAAGGGATATTTCTGAAAGACATGGAGGTACTTATGAGGCTGCAGCTGTGGGTGAAGTAAACGTGGTAACAAAAATGAAGGCCAATAACGCCATCATTGGAGGAGAGGGCAATGGAGGTATTATTTATCCAGAAAGTCATTATGGAAGGGATTCCCTAGTAGGAACGGCCTTATTTTTAATGTTGATGGCCGAAAGGGGAGGTACTGTAAGCGAGCTAAGAGCTAGCTACCCAAGTTACTTTATGAGCAAAAAGAAAATTGAACTTACACCTGGCTTGGATGTGGATGGTATTCTTGTGGCTATGGCGGAGAAATATAAAAATGAGGAAATATCTACTATTGATGGTGTTAAAATAGATTTTCCGGAGAATTGGGTTCATTTGCGTAAATCCAATACGGAGCCAATTATTAGGATCTACACTGAAGCCAAAAGTCAGGCCGAAGCGGATAGTTTGGCCGATCGTATTATTGGAGAGATAAAGACGGTAGCCGGAATCTAAGATAATAGTTGAATATGGGTCGGAGTACTAAATTCCGGCCCTAAATTTTATTTGGAATATGAATTGGTTGAGCTCGAAATTATTTCTTTTTGTTTTATGCGCAAGTACTGCCTTTTTTAGCCTTGCACAGGCCGATACCCTGCGAGTGATGAGTTTTAATATTCTTCATGGGGCTACGACCAAGAACGATTTTAACTTGGATACCCTTGCGGGAGTTATCAATCATTACCAACCAGATTTGGTAGCCTTGCAGGAGGTTGACTTTAAGACCAAAAGGGCGAAAAATTACGATTTGCCAACTGAATTGGGCATACGGACAAAAATGGCCTCACTATTTGCCCGTGCCATGTATTATGACGGAGGGGAGTATGGAGAGGCTGTGCTATCCAAATTTACTTTTATTGCCAGTGAAAATCTATCCTTGCCCCATTTACCGAACTCGGAACCAAGGGCGGCTTTGGTAACCCGTGTTAAAACCAAAAACGGGAATACCATTCAGTTTGTTGGCACCCATTTAGATCACTTAAAGGATGAGACTGATAAAGTAATGCAGGCCAATGCGATAGTGAAAAGCCTGGGAGATACGGAATATCCCACTTTATTGGTAGGCGATCTAAACGCCGTCCCCTATAGTGCTCCAATAACCATCCTTTCAGAAAAATTCACGAAGCCCCAGCATAGTAATGCCTGGAAAGGCACTTTTCCTGCAACCGGTCCAAATATTTGCATTGATCATATCATGTACAATCAACCTAACAAATGGAAGGTGTTGGATTATGAGGTGTTTTGTGAAAATTACGCTAGCGATCATTGTATTGTGATTGCTACCTTGGTATTTACTCCTTAGCCAGTTGTTCTTTTAAATAGGCTCCTCGTACTAACTTTGAAGTTTGATGTTCACCTGTATGGCTCCAACCTGGAGGCATTACAATGTAAAGGAGTTTGTTTTTTAAACCAGGCGCTTTGGCTACATCCTTGAACAGGGCTGTAAATTCGCCAAAATAAACATCCAAAAAATTGCCGCTGTTCATTTTGCGGGTAATACCATATTCGATATCAATATTGTGTTCTTCATCCTGGTAGGTTCCAAATACCTTGTCCCAGATATTCAGTAAATTACAGAAATTGGTATCCATATATAATGGATTCTTGGCATGATGCACCCTATGGTGGGAAGGAGTTAAAATAATTTTGTTCAAAAATCCCATTCTACCATCTTTCATCATATTCTCGCCTACGTGAATAAAGGCACCATAGGTACCATCTATAAACATGATCAAAAAGAGCAACACCGGTTCTACCCCTAATAGGATACAGACGGTGGTTCTGATGGCATCGGCATACGGGGCCTCTAGGAAAAAATGGGCATGGGTTACGGAAAGGTTCATTTGTTCCGGAGCGTGGTGGGTTGAGTGTAAACACCAAAAAATCCGAACCTTATGCCCCCAATAGTGGTATAAAAAATGCCCAAATTCCCAAACAATGTAACCATAAATAAACCAATACCAGGTCATTTTGGTCTGGAATAGGGCGTAGGGCTGTAGCCAGCCAATTATAAAGGTAACCATGGCTATGGCTATAAATCGGCCAATAAACCTATTAAAGATATAAATGAGGAAGTTTACCTTGTACACTTTGGTATTGGGCTTTTTGTATACCAGTCCAAGAATAAATTCTAGGATTAATAATAAGGGAATAAGCGGGTATATTAGGGAAACAACACCATCATAGGTGGCAAAAACACTGTAATCGCCAGATTGCAATAGCTCAAATGCCTGTCGTATTCCCAAAAATCCAATTAGTTCATCATATAGGGTGCTAAAAATATCCATAAGCGGGTTGACTTATTATAATTATGGCTTTAATATAATTATAAAAGTTAAAACGTAACACATTTTTAGACCAACATCACTTTTAGGCCCAAGTATGTTTAAATTATGTTAGATATCCATGTCACAAATTGAATCTCCATAGAGTATAAGATGCAGCAATTATTTGCTCTTTATTTACCAATAATTATAAAATCGCAACGTCTATTGGCCAAATGATCTTCATTGCTGCAGGGAACGCCGTTAGCACAATTATTGATCAAACGGGACTCACCATAGCCAATGGCACTCTCAATTCTTGAAGAATCGATTCCCATATAAACGAGATAGTCTTGGGTAGATTTGGCCCTATCATTGGAAAGTGACAAATTAAACGCATCGGATGCCCTAGAATCGGTATGGGCCTCTATCTTTATTTTTACATTGGGGAAGTCATTCATAAAGGTAACTATCTTGTCCAGCTCTGCCGCGGCCTTATAAGTGATGTTAAAGCGGTTCAGATTAAAAAATATAGGATTCACCTTAACTTTTTCTACTCCGCCTTCGGTGACCACGAAACTTGAAAATGGGATTAGGGTAGTGCTATTTAGGTCTTTAAATAGGTTTGGTGAATCAGCATTGTCCACCGCCTTAATTTCTTGTTTGTATTCTAGCTTTAAAAAAGCAAAAATATGATTGGTACTAGGGGATAACGCTACTTCAAAATTACCTTGTTCATCAGTGCTAGCTTCTGTAACCAGCTGTTTGTTCCCGTCGTATACTTTTACAGTAACCCCTGGAACGGGCGCCTGGGTCATGTCATCTACAATATTGCCCTTATAAATCATCATTTCGGCCGATTTATTAAAGGAATAAATATCGTCGTCCCCAATGCCATTGGCCCTGTTGGAAGAGAGGTAGCCAGTATTTACCGAGTCATTCATAATTAAGGCAAAATCGTCCATATTGCTATTGATGGGCATTCCCATGTTTTTAGGAAATCCAAAGTCATTGGTCGGCTCAATTTTAGATTTAAAAATATCCAATCCTCCCAGTCCAAAATGACTGTCCGATGCAAAATAGAGGAATTGGCCTGTAGCAAAAGGAAACATTTCCCTACCCGGAGTATTAATGGTAGGTCCAAGATTTTTGGCAGGACCCAAGTCTCCATCTTCATCAATATCTACATAATAAATATCCGTCTCCCCAAAACCTCCGTACATGTTGGAGACAAAGTATAATCGCTTCCCATCCTTAGTTAAAAAAGGATGCCCGAAAGAGTATTTGGGATTGTTGAATTTCAAGGAAACTACCCGAACAATGGAATCCCCCTCTACGTCTCCCCGTAAAATCTGCATATTGGAGAATCCTTTTGGGTTAAGCTGTAGCTTATTGCCCTTAAGATAATTTTGAGTGAAATAAACGGTTTTATAATCGGAGGAATAGGTTAGGGTCCCTTCGTGAAAAGATGATTGAATGTTCTTATGGAATTTTTGTACCTCGCCAAGCTTTCCGGTAGTTTTGTTCTTGTTGGCTATTAAAATGGAAAGATAAGGTTGTTGGTTCCATGAATAATCGGCATCCTCGGAAAACTCCGAAGCGCGACTTGAGGAAAACACTATGGCGTCTTTGTAATACATTGGGGCAAAGTCGGACAGGGGCGAGTTAATTTCGGAATTGGAAATATTGAATTTGGGCGTGTCTGCCATAAGGCTATCCAAATATCTTTCCTGCTCCAAAATGGCGGCTAATTTCTGTTCATTGTAGCTGTAGTAGTCCTTTAAAACACTGTTGGCAACATCGTATTCTTTGCAGGCTTTGAGGCTTTGCACATATTTGATAAGGGTTACTTCATCTACTCTTTTTTCCTTAATGGTATAAAATTTTTCGAACCAAATCTTGGCATTTTCATAATCATTTATACTGAAATAACTTTCTGCCAACCGTTCTACAAATAGGGGCTTTGATTTTTTCTTTTTCGATTCCAGTTGTTGGTATAGTGGTATTGCCGCTTTAAAGTTTAAATTTTGAAAATGCTCATTGGCATCCGTTCTGGAATTTTGTCCCAAAAGGATATTATATAGTAATAATGTGAATATGGAAAATATAATTTTCATGGGTCGTTGCTTAGAAAAATCGGGGTGAGCGGGCATTTGGCCCCCATCGTGGCATTAAGTACTTCAATATTATTTCGTGCGAACCTTGGTTGTAATCGCCAAGATCGGAAATACTATAATCATAGGAATAGCCCAGGAAGAAGTTTTTAGAAACCTGAAACCCTGCCAAGGCACTGTAACTGTCCTTAAGTCTATGTGAGGCCCCCAACGTAAATTTTTGATGGAAAAGTATGTTTAGGGAAGTATCTATTGTGGGAGGGGCATTATTAATGGTCTTGACCAAAATAGAAGGTTTTAATTTTACGGTGGCGGAAATATCCAAAACATACCCACCTATAAAATAAACATGGTTGTCCCGGTGGATCAAATTTTCGTCGCTTACCACATTTGATTGGTTTATAAGCATGTTGGGAACTGAGAATCCGACATACCAGTTGTCGCTAAAAATATATATTCCGGCTCCTACGGCAGGTAGTGCATTGTAGTAATTGTCATAACTGAAAAGAATATCATCTTGATCGTAATAACTACCCTTGGAGTAGTCGACCTCAAAAAAATCGATTCCTGCATTTAAACCTAGTGACATTTTTACTTTCTTGCTGAGGTTTAGATAGTAGGAGAAAACGGCGTTGGAACTAAACTCGGTCGAAGGTCCAATATTGTCCTTATAAATATTGAGGCCCAGTCCAATTCTGTTATTGATGATTCCTGAAACGGTGAGCGCTTTTGTTTCGGGAGCACCATCGATTCCGATCCATTGGGCCCTATAGCTTAGAGTGGCATCCATACGGTTGTTTTCATTGACGTATGCCGGGTTTATAGTAGCAGTATTATACATATACTGGGTATATTGCGGCAGTTGTTGCGCCATAATTCCACCTAGGTTGATTAGGAGAAACAGTATAAGGAGCTTTAAGCTGATTTTTTGGGGGATCTTCATGTATTGGTTTAAAATGTATTGCTCATTATTCTTTTCTTAAAAATAACCAACCAGTTTTGTTTTCGCTCAAAGTATCGGTTTTTAGGATATAGAAGTAAGTGCCTGTTGGCAATGGCTCTCCTTTGCCGGCCAGACCGTTTACATTGGCTAACCCCCGCCAATCATTTTGATACGCTTTTTTCTGATAAACTAGCGCACCATATCTGTTGAAGACTTGCAGGTCCGACTCTGGAAAAGTCTCAATACAATCTATTCTAAAATAGTCATTATCCCCGTCATCATTAGGTGTAAATTCATTGTAAATAGTTATGCAAGAGGGTTCCAAGGTAATTTCCACGCTGTTGTTCTGTGAATTTTTATCCCGAGGTATAGAATTTTCGAGCGCTGAAATACTGTTATGATTTCCGTATGCTGTTGCCTCAACTTCTAGATTCAATACCGCTGTGGCCTTTGCCGGCAGTGAAGTAAGCGTCCAAACTTTGTTCGATGAATCGAAGCTACCGTTCGATACTTGAGCATTTACATAATTAAAGCCTCTATCCAGATGTTCACTGATGACCACATTGTTAAATTCGGAAAAACCATCATTTTCTACGGTGATAGTCAAAACTATTTTTTCCCCAATCATAGGGTGTTTATTGTTGACTGTTGTGCTCATCTTTATGTCCGATGGCTCGTTGATTTCTGCCTTGACCATTAGTCGAGTAACACTTTCGCAGATTGAAGTCAGTTGGGCAGCATAATAACTTTTTCCATTTTGCAAAGGCGTATCAAAATCAAGTAGATTGCCAGCCAGAGGGTCATCATACCATACAATATATGTTTCCTCCACATCCAAATCTGCCATAGTAGGGTTTTCAGTTGAAGAAAAAACCTGTAATTCATTGTCAGTTGTTGGGGTGGAAGGGGCTATTAAAGTAACGGATATGGCCAATCGTTGGGAACTTTCCTCGCTTCCTATCAATTGAGTGGCATAGTAGGTTGCATTATCCATGATTAGGCTGTTTGGAGCCACTGGCTTGCCATTGGAAACCTTATCGTACCAAATAATATTGGATTCATTAATTTGAATGGATTTTAAAGTAGGCCGGTCTGCCTTACAAAATTCCTGATGGGTATCTTTGGTGGTAGGAGGTGATACTTCCACTTTGTTGCCCATTGCATTTTTTGGGGCAAAAAGAGGAGGTTGATTCCCCTTATTTAGATTAGAAATGGTATTGGAAATTGTGAAGTAACTACCTTGCCCAGTAATACTACTTAGAAGGCAAAAAAGTAAAACTAAATTACCTCTCCAAAAATTATTTCTACTATCAAATCTCATTTATAGGTTGTAATTTTTAGTTTATAACGCAAAATATTATAAAATATTTAGATTTCACGGTATATTCCGATATGGTAAGATCCTAATTTTATGGATTTTAAGTAAATTTTAAATGGATAATAATAGAATAATTAAAATTCTAAAATTGGTTTATTGAAATTCGCTAGGTACTTTATTTCTGTGTTTCCAACGCTTATGGGTCCAAAGGTAGTATTCCGGTTGTTCCAAAATTTGCTGTTCGGTCAACCTTAGGAATCGGTCCGTGATTTCATGTTTGTTGGTTTGTTTAGCTGTGGTGGTAATAGTAATGAATTCTGCCTTATAATATCCTCTTTTTACTTTGGATACTTTTAAGAAAACTACCGCCAGGTCCAATTTTCTGGCCATACTTTCTGGTCCGTTAAAAATAGGCACCTTGACCCCCATAAATTCGCTCCAATATTGAGCCCTTTTTACTTGTGGGGATTGATCACTAACCATACCATAAGCAGAAATAATCTCATTTTGGACATTCCTATAAACGGTTTTAACCGTTTCTTGTTGGGTTATTAAGGTAGTGTTCCACTTGGCCCTTATTTTTTTTATAAGATCGTCAAAATACGAATTCCCAATTTTTTGATAAACGGCATATCCTTTGGCATTCACATAATTATTAATGCTCACATTCCACTCCCAATTAGCATAATGTGAGCACACAATGAGAACGCTTTTGTCTTTTACTATTTCTTGGAGGACCTCAATATTCACAATCTTATACCGCTCTTTCAGTTCCTCTTTGGACAGGTTCAGGGTCTTGACCATTTCAAGGAACATATCGCACATATGGTGGTAGAAATCTTTCCGTATTTTATGTATTTCTTCTTTTGTTTTAAGGGGGAAAGCACGAGTAAGATTTTCTTTCACCACTTTTTTGCGGTAACCCACAACATGATAAATAATAATAAAAACAAAATCCGAAAAAAAGTAAAAAAGTCTAAAGGGTAATATGGAAATGAGCCATAGTAAGGGGTAAACTAGTATATAGACAAGAAACTGCATGCATATTTAATTAGGGCAAATATAGCTATATTTGGGCCTAAAATTAATAGTTTTCTTCATGAATAATATTCATATTGCTACCATTGCCATTATGGCCGTGAACATCTTGGTTTCCTTAAAAGGTTTTAACGATAATATATTTTTTGACCGCTATAAGTTTGGTGTTGGTGCCATACAGGCAGGGCAAAAGGAAAGGATGCTCACCTCTGGATTTTTACATGTAGACCTTTCCCATCTTTTTTTTAATATGTTTACCCTCTACTTTTTTGCCGATGTGGTCATCGATTGGTTTGGTCCTGGTAAATTTGTTATTCTTTATTTTATAAGTCTCGTTGCCGGCAGCCTGTTGGCATTATATTTTCATAAAAGTGAACCCTATTATACTGCTGTAGGTGCTAGTGGTGCCGTTACTGGTATATTGTATTCTGCAATCCTATTGGAGCCCGGAATGCGTTTGGGAATTATGTTCATTCCAATTCCGTTACCTGCATATGTTTTGGGAATTCTATATTTATTCTATTCCATCTACGGAATGAAAAAAAGGTTAGGAAATATTGGTCACACTGCCCACTTTGGAGGAGCAATAGGGGGATATGTCGTCACCTTATTATTCAGGCCCGAGCTACTTTATACAGATACCTTAGTGGTGTTGTTATTGGCCTTGCCCATTGTGCTTCTTTTTATTCTAGGTAAAATGGGTAAGATTTAGTTAGGTTTCCAGAATATCTTAATGTGGATACCCATTGAACAGTTTGGAGATGTGTTGTTCAAAATAGAAATCTGGTCTAAGGGCAGTGTAATAAAGGTAAATTTTTTGACCAAATAATAAAGGCCCGTAAAACTTACGGGCCTTTATTATATTATGAAGTATTGTTTTACTTCAAAAGTTCTGATATTTTTGATTCCAACTCTGGACCTCTTAAGTTTTTGGCAATGATAACCCCATTTTCATCTAGAATAAAGGTAGCTGGAATAGCCTCCACATTATAAAGCTTGGCTATGGCATCATTGAAATAATCCAAACTGGAAATATGGTTCCATGTAAGTTTGTCATCAGCAATGGCTTTTTTCCAATCCTCTTCCTTACGGTCTAAAGAAACACCTATAATATTAAGGCCTTTGGAGTGGTATTTATTATAAACGTTTACCACATTAGGATTTTCAACCCTACATGGTTTGCACCATGCAGCCCAAAAATCGATTATCGTTACTTTTCCCATGGCTTCTTTTAGGGACAATTCCTTTCCGTCTGGTGTAGGTCCTGAGAAATCTGGAGCTGTAGCTCCTATAGAAGTACTCTTCCCTTTTTCTTCCCTTTCCTTAGCTGCTTCCAAGCTTTTTAAGATGCTCTTGGCTGGCAAGGTTTCCTTTATTTCTGGAGTTAGGCCATCGTACATTTTTTGGGCCTCTTCGCTCTCTACCATTCTCGAATTAAGTCCTTTTTCGATCAATAGTGCGGAAATAAGACCATTTGGATTGTTTTTGATGAATTCCAATTCAAAATTTTTGTACTCTTCCTGCAGTTCGGTAAACTCGTCGTTTAGGGAGTTTACTGTAGCTTCATTGCCGCCCATTTTGGCATTTTGCATATCCTTTTGAATAGACATGGCTTGATCGGATAAAGTTCTGGATTCATTAAGGTATTTAAAAAAGATGTCGTTCTGAACGGTTCCCTTCACCTTTGCGAAATTTAAACTGTCTTTTTGTGCGGTAAGTTCAATTTCACCTTTTTCGGCAACAACTGGAGTATAGCCTTGAATTTTATCAATAAAAACATAGATTAATTCTGGTGAATCCGCTGGACCGCTTACAGTGAACTTACCATTTTCAACCGTGGTGGTATCAATATCATAGGGCTGATTGGTTTCATTGATCTTTCTAATAAATATTTGAGTGCCATTTTCAACATCACCTGTTAAAGTTCCGTTCAAAACGTAACCCTCAGGTTTGCTGTTACACGCCAATACTCCTACAATCACTGCAAGGGACAATACTATTTTTTTCATTGTTATTTTCTTTTGATTGCCGCAAATGTACTTATATATGGGTAATAAAAAAAGCCATAAATGTTTCAAGAACATTCATGGCCTAATAAAATAGTAATTAGCTGTTTATGTTAAAACTGATAGCGTATCCCCAAGGCGATATCAAAATCAAAATTATCCGAAAAATTTTTATAGCCTGCAACTCCAATTTCTGGTCTAAAATCAAGTGAAAGCAATAAAGGAATATCAAAATTATATTCTATACCAATATCTCCGGCAGCCAAAACAAATAAGCCGCCATCAGGGGTGTAGTAGTCATTTTGATTATTGGGCCTGGAGGCAAAATCAACACTTCCAAGTCCACCACCTACACCGTAATACCAATTAAAGTTCCCATCCAAGGGCCTAACCCATTGGTAAAGAGCCGTTAATTTAAAGGCATCAAAATACCTGCTGTCCCGCCATCCAAGGTTGGCTTCCAACCTGTTATCGCGATCCAAGGATTTTTGATAGGAAATTTCGGCACCAAAGCCGTCACTATCCCCCAAACGTAGCCCAATGGCGTGATCGGAGATTTCCTGAGCACTCATTGAGAACCAGGAGCAAAACATAAATAGGGTAAACAATTTTAAAATTTTCATAAGCGTTCTAAAGTTAATTAATGTAAAAATTAAAAATTCATTCTTAATCTGAAACAATAAAACTTAATTTTGTGCCCAAAATTGTTTCGAGTTGGATAAAAATATGCTAAATATATTAAAGGATGATTTAGAGGGCGATTTGTTCGTAGACAAATTAATGACCACCCTTTATGCTACCGATGCTTCCGTATATAGAAAAATGCCAATGGCAGTAGCCTACCCAAAAACGGAGGAGGATATTAAAAGACTAATTCTTTTTGCCGGAGAGCACAAAATTGGTTTAATACCGAGAACGGCAGGAACGTCTCTTGCCGGACAATGTGTTGGTGATGGGATCGTAGTGGATGTCTCCAAAAACTTTACCAAGATACTATCTGTTGATGTTGATAAAAAGCAGGTTACCGTTCAGCCAGGTGTAATCCGGGACGAGTTGAACCTTTATTTGGAACCATATGGCCTGTTTTTTGGCCCCAACACTTCTACCTCCAACCGTTGTATGATCGGGGGTATGGTCGGTAATAATTCCTCAGGCACTACTTCGATACAATACGGTGTCACCCGTGATCATGTGGTGTCCCTAAAGACATTTTTATCCGATGGCAATAAGGTAGAATTCAGGACTTTGTCCATGAACGAATTTCTGGGAAAGATGTCGTTGGATAGTTTTGAAGGTACAATTTACAACAACATTCATAAGGAGTTAAGTAATAAGGAGATACAGGCGGAAATTGTAAAGGAATTTCCCAAGCCCCAAATCCACAGACGCAATACAGGCTATGCGGTAGATGAATTGCTGCAGAATAATATTTTCGGAGAAGTAGAGGAGGGGATAAACCTATGTAAATTGTTGAGCGGGAGTGAGGGTACCTTGGCATTTACTACGGAAATTGTGCTTCAATTAACAGAAATGCCTCCCAAACTTTCAGCTATGGTGGTAACCCATTACAAATCTCTGGAAGATTGTTTATTGGATGTGGCGCCCGTTATGACCCATAGTCTACATACCTGTGAAATGATGGATAAGGTGATTTTGGATTGCACCAAAAATAACCGTACACAGTTGGAGAATAGATATTTTGTGGAAGGGGATCCTGCAGCCTTATTGATGTTGGAAGTTAAGTCCGATACCGAAGCGGATTTAGTTCAGCAAATTGAACGCTTATTGGAGACCGTTAAAATGTCTGGATTAAGCTATGCCAGTCCCATTTTAAAACATGCGGATGTCAATAAGGCTATTGAGCTGAGAAAGGCAGGATTGGGACTTCTGGGGAATATTGTTGGAGACCGAAAAGCAGTTGCTTGTATAGAGGATACCGCGGTGGCCTTGGAGGATCTAAAGGATTTTATAGGCGAGTTCTCCGGGATTATGAAGGATTATAAGCAAGATGCAGTCTATTATGCCCATGCTGGAGCAGGAGAGTTGCATTTAAGACCTATTTTAAACCTGAAGAAATCTACGGATGTGGCGTTGTTCAGATCCATCACTACGGACGTGGCCAAACTCACCAAAAAATATAAGGGATCTTTTAGTGGGGAACATGGCGATGGAATAGTAAGGGCAGAATTTATTCCTTTAATGATAGGAGAGAAGAACTATGAGCTACTAAAGCGCATAAAAAGTTATTTTGATCCATACAATATTTTCAATCCAGGGAAAATTGTGGATGCCTATCCTATGGACGAATCCCTACGTTATGAAATTGACAGAAAGGAACCGGAGATAGCCACTTTAATGGATTTTTCCGATAGTGAAGGGATTTTAAAGGCGGCAGAAAAATGTAACGGGAGCGGGGATTGTAGAAAAACCCATTTGGTATCGGGCGCCATGTGTCCCAGTTACCACGCTACAAGAAATGAAAAAGATACGACACGTGGTCGTGCCAACGCTCTAAGGGAATTTTTAACTTCCTCGGAAAAGACGAATAAGTTCGATAATAAGGAGCTAAAGGAAGTATTTGATCTGTGTTTAAGTTGTAAGGCCTGCTCCAGTGAATGTCCGAGTAACGTGGATGTAGCCACTTTAAAAGCAGAATTTCTGTATCAGTACCAAGAAGAGAACGGCTATCCGCTAAGAGCGAAGCTATTTGCCTATAATACCAAGCTTAATAAATTGGGAAGTAAAATGGCAAGTATTACGAATGCCGTGTACGATTCCAAAATATTGGGAGGATTGCTTAAAAAGTCGGTCGGAGTTGCAGATCAAAGAAGTTTACCTAAAGTGTACAGCGTAGACTTTGACAAAGAGCTTCTGAAGGCCAAGGGTAAATCCAACACCACTAAGTCCAAAGTAGTATTATACATAGATGAATTCACCAACTATTTGGATGTTGAAATGGGGAAGGATGCCATTGAAGTGTTGACTCGATTGGGTTATGAAGTGGAACTTTTCTATGCCGAGAGTGGACGTACCTATATTTCAAAAGGATTTTTAAAACAGGCTAAAAAATTGGCTATTAAGAATCTGGAAAAGCTTTCTGAAATAACGGATAAGGGACTTCCCATCTTAGGTCTGGAACCCTCTGCCATACTAACATTTAGAGATGAATATAAGCGCTTTGGGTTCGACAAGCAGAAGATCGAGGGCATTGGGTCCAATTCATTTTTAATAGAAGAATTTTTGGCCAAGGAAATACAGTCCGGAGTTTTGACCGCTGACCATTTTACCAAGGAAACCAAGACGGTTAAGATCCATACGCATTGCCATCAAAAATCGATATCAAACCAAAAGGTAACCTTTGATATATTGAACCTTCCAGAAAATTACAGTGTTTCTATCATTAGCTCTGGATGTTGCGGAATGGCAGGGTCCTTTGGTTATGAAAAGGAACATTATGAGGTGAGTATGCAGGTAGGTGAATTAAAGTTGTTTCCAGCGGTAAGAAAGGCAGCCGACGACGTTATCATTGCTGCTAATGGCACTAGTTGCAGGCATCAAATTTATGATGGCACCCAAAGAAAGGCCCTGCACCCTATTTCTATTTTAAAGGAAGCACTTATTGCTTAAGAAGGGTTCTGATTAGTGTATGTGCTTTCGCTTTTCACTGTAAATCAAAGAATTTTAGCCCAGTCCGATATTTGGTATGTAATATTGGACAGGGCTTTTTCGTATACCTTATTTGGTAGCTGCCAGCTAAGGGAAAAAGTTTATCATAATTAAGCCTAGTACAGCGGTACTCCTAAAGTTTTGTTTTTTTTGGTGGTCTTATGTTAATGGATGTAGCAGCCAATAATTCATGAATATCCATGCCCTTAATTTCTTCATCTGCAAAGAAGGCGGAAAGCTTATCCGAGCTGTACCTATATAATTTCCAACGTTTAAAGGTATATTCCAAGGCAGTAAGATTTTCTATCCAATCCCCAGAATTTAAATAGGTACATTGCCCCTGTTCATTTTCATATACCTCCTTTTTGGGTTGATGGATGTGGCCACAGACCACATAGTCGTAGCCCTTATCGATGGCCAGTTCCTTGACCGTTCTTTCAAAATATTCAATAAACCTGACAGCGCCCTTTACATTTCGCTTAATTTTTTTTGATAAGGAATATTTTTCCCGGCCTAATTTTACCAATGTCCAATTGATGCAGCGGTTGAGGAAAATCAGTAGATGATAACCATGTCGCCCAAGTTTGGCGGCCCATTTGGCATTATGAATGGAAATATCAAAAACATCACCATGAAAGAACCATGCCCGTTTCCCATCCAATTCAAGCGTTAATTTATCTACAAAGTGAATATTCCCTATAGTGGAGCCACTAAATTTTCGGAGCCTTTCATCATGATTTCCAATAATGTAGAACACTTCCGTACCGTTGGTGGCCATACCCATTATTTTTCTAAGCACCTTTAGGTGGGTAGCTGGGAAATACTTCTTCCTAAATTGCCAAATGTCCATGATATCCCCATTTAAAACGAGCTTTTTTGGATCAATGCTATTTAAATAGGCAAGTAGTTCATCTGCATGGCAACCGAAGGTTCCTAGATGTACATCGGAAATAACTACTAATTCTATTTGTCGCTTTTTCACTGTTTATGGATTTTATCAAATTAAAGCTTTGATTTTAAATTTAAAGTGATGTTAAAATCAAATTATAATAAGTAAATAGTTAAGTTTATATTAAGTTGGACCAATTTTGTTTTTATTCGTTAGGCCCGTATTTCAAAAGCTGCCGCCTTATTGAAATAAGATAGTAGAACGAACCCCACTTTTTGGGAGGAGTTTCTAATTAAATACTATTTATTTTGCAATAACCAAGGGTTCAATTTTCGTATCTCTGTTTTAAGATTTACCTTTGGATCTTTAAGTGGAAAAGACCTAATAAACCATTTCATAACCACAACCTTTAACTACGATTATGGCAGGAAATACTTTTGGAACCCTTTTTAAATTATCCACCTTTGGTGAATCGCACGGTGTTGCTATTGGCGGCGTATTGGATGGTTGTCCAGCGGGCATAGAATTGAATTTGGAAGCTATTCAGGAGGATTTGAACAGACGTAAACCTGGTCAATCGGCCATAGTTACCCAGCGCAAGGAACCGGATACCGTTGAGTTTTATTCCGGACTTTTTGAAGGGAAGACAACAGGGACACCTATTGGTTTTGCCATTCACAATACCAATCAAAAATCTAACGATTATTCCCATATAAAGGACTCTTATAGGCCGTCACATGCAGATTATGTGTACGACCAAAAATATGGTTTCCGGGATTATCGCGGGGGAGGTAGAAGTTCGGCCCGAGAAACTGCCAGTAGGGTAGTGGCAGGAGCCATTGCCAAACAATTTTTAGGGGACATGAAAATAAATGCCTATGTTTCCCAAGTAGGGGAGCTGGCATTGAAAAAAAGTTACCAAGAACTTGATTTTTCACTTATAGAGTCCAATCCGGTACGATGTCCGGATACTGCCACGGCAGCCAAAATGGAAGACTATATCAAAAAAATAAAAAAAGAAGGAGATACTATTGGGGGGGTTATAACCTGTGTTATCCAAAATGTCCCTGTTGGTCTGGGGGAACCTGTTTTTGACAAGCTTCATGCCGAACTGGGAAAGGCCATGCTTTCCATTAATGCCGTAAAAGGCTTTGAGTATGGAAGTGGATTTGAAGGGGTGAAAATGAAAGGGAGCGACCATAATGACCAATTTAACACTGATGGCACCACTAAAACCAATCATAGTGGAGGTGTCCAAGGAGGTATAAGCAACGGAATGGATATTTATTTCAACATTGCTTTTAAGCCAGTAGCGACTGTTATTCAGGCCTATGACACTATAGACAAGGCGGGAAACAAAGTAACAACTCAAGGCAAGGGCAGGCATGATCCCTGCGTAGTTCCCAGGGCAGTGCCAATAGTTGAGGCTATGGCCGCTTTGGTTATGGCAGATTATAGCTTGCTGAATAGGACCATTAAATTATAAGCCTTTATTTTTTGGAGCTTTGTTTGGCAAAATAGTATCTTTCCATTCTAAATCATTGTTTTTATGAGGAAGTTGGAATTGCATTGGCAAATTATTCTAGGAATGGTAGGCGGAGTTCTTTTTGCCTTGGCCATGGTTCAGTTTGAATGGGGGCCAAAAATAATTTCCGATTGGGTAAAGCCTTTTGGGAATATTTTTATTAATTCCTTAAAACTCATCGCGGTTCCTTTAATTTTAGCTTCTTTGATCAAAGGGGTTTCCGATCTAAAAGATATTTCCAAACTTTCCAAAATGGGAGGGCGTACTATTGGAATATATATTATAACTACTGTTATTGCCGTTTCCATTGGGCTTACTTTGGTAAATATTATTAAGCCAGGTGCCTCTATTTCAGAAGAAACCCGTAACGAATTGGTGGAGAGTTACAAAGGAGATGCCGATTCCAAAATTGCCCAGGCTAATGAGCAAAAGGAATCCGGACCACTGCAAGCCTTGGAAGATTTGGTACCCAGCAATATTTTTGCTGCAGCCAGTGATAATGGTAATATGTTGCAGGTCATCTTTTTTGCAATTTTCTTTGGGATAGGACTTATTTTAATCCCAGAGGAGCAAGCTGCCCCGGTAAAGAAGTTTTTTGATGGTTTTAATGAGGTGATACTCAAGTTGATAGATTTGATCATGTTGGCTGCTCCCTATGGTGTTTTCGCTTTATTGGCAGCTTTGGTGGTAGAATCTCCCAGTTTAGATCTCTTTAAAGCTTTGGGATGGTATGCCGTCAGCGTGATAATAGGTTTGATTTTAATGATCGGTGTTTATATTTCCTTGGTATGGATCTTTACGAAGCGTAGTCCATCGTTTTTTATCAACGGAATATCTCCTGCGCAATTACTGGCATTTTCTACCAGCTCTAGCGCCGCAACACTTCCAGTTACTATGGAACGAGTTGAGGAACATTTGGGGGTGGAAGAAGAGGTAACCAGTTTTGTACTGCCCATTGGTGCAACTATTAATATGGATGGCACCAGCCTTTATCAGGCAGTAGCTGCTGTGTTCATTGCTCAGGCATTTGGAATGGATCTTAGCTTTAGCGCCCAATTGGGAATTATTGTTACGGCAACCCTAGCCTCTATAGGTAGTGCGGCCGTGCCTGGTGCAGGGATGGTTATGCTGGTCATTGTTTTGGCCCAAGCGGGGATTCCGGAAGCGGGACTTGCCTTGATCTTTGCAGTAGACCGGCCTTTGGACATGTGCAGAACGGTAGTAAATGTTACCGGGGATGCGGCCGTGTCCATGATGGTTGCAAAGTCTGTTGGTAAATTAGGGGAACCTAAAGTCAAGGAATGGGGTGATCATTATAAGAAGTCCAAATAATCTGGTGTATATTAATTCTTGGAGCACTTTCACCTAATGGATAAAATAATTTATTGTTCATTGTATTTTCAAAAGATCTTTCCCTGGTTTTTGTAATTGGTAGATACGGTTTATATGATTAAAGAAAATGGCCTACAGGAAATTATTCAGCAGTTTCCCAATGTATTCGAAATAGATGCCAACCTGGACCGTTTGGTCAAAAAAATTGAATTGCTTACCTATTTAAATCCCCTGAATATTGAAAAGGAAAAGCATCGTTTCTTTACTTCCAAATATATAGATGAGCCCTTATTTAAATATAAAAAGCTTCAATTTGATCCTTATAAATTACATCGGCTGATTTTTTCACAGCGACTGGAACGTATAAAGGATGAACAGATACGGAAATTTTATCAAGAGGTGATTTATTATTATGCCAAAATGATACAGTGTATAGAAACCATTGGTCAGGCTAAAAAGTTTTATTATAATTCCTTAAGTGTTTACGGTTCTCCTACTGAAAAAGATGTTCAGAATGCCAGGTTCATACTTCATGTAGGGGACGAACCCGACACAGGGGATATGGAAAAAACATACACCCCTGAAGACGCAAAAGCCTATTTTGAGGAGTTTTCACAGCAATATAATTTCCCCTTAAATATCGCCTTCTCCAACAGTATTGCGGCAGATGCCATGGTCAGCAACAATACCAAATCACTTTTAATTAAAAAAAATGCCATTTTTAGCCGGAACCAATTACTCACTCTGGCCAATCATGAGATAGGGGTCCATTTGGTCACAACCTACAACGGCGCCTTGCAGCCTCTTAAAGTTTTTTCCAACGGATTTCCTAAGAATGTGGAAACTCAAGAGGGTTTGGCCGTTTTCAGTGAGTATATGAGTGGAGCACTTACCTTAAAAAGAGTAAAGGAACTGGCATATAGGGTCTTGGCTTCCGATAGTCTAATAAAAGGTTATAGTTTTTCTGACACCTTTGATATGCTCCACGGGCAGTACAAGTTGGATAGAAATAAAGCCTTTACCATAACTATGCGTGTCCATAGGGGTGGAGGTTTTACTAAAGACCGCTTGTATTTAAGTGGATTAAAAAAGATTTATAAGCGCCATAAAAATGGATTATCTATGGATACTTTGTTGACAGGGAAGGTTACTATGGAATCCGAAGCTACCATAAACCGTTTAAAAGATTTAGGCCTGGCCGTTGATTTGACCCACACCAATATAGCCTTTAGAGAAAATTTAAATAAGAATCGCACACTGGATTTTATTTTGGACAACCTAAAATAAATCAATCAAAGGTATTGTTCTAGTGAATAGAGAGTTTGATAATCTTGGGGGAGTGACCTACCGCGAGGGCAGACAAGGAAAGTTTGTGCATTAATAGCACAAATTTTTTTAAATACCCCTTGGAATAATAACTTAGATTTTGATATCTTTGTACCAGAATTAAAAAAACATACCAATCATGTTCGATTTTGACCAATATCTAGGTTTTTTAGCATTTTTAACCATCTTGACCATCGGTTTTTGGTTAATGATTTTTCTGTTAACATTTGTGGTGCCTTATTGGATAGGTGGGGCGCTACTTGAGATTTTTAAGGAGAAACGCGCCGCTAAAAAGGCGAAACGTAACGAATAGGATTACGATATATAAAACAAAAAAGGGAACCAATTGGTTCCCTTTTTTGTTTTATGAGGTTTTAGTTTTATCCTTCAAAATCCATGTCTTCCCCTCCGCCATTGCGACCTCCGCCATTTCTTCCCTTTTGATTCTGAGGTTGATTAAAGCGATATTGAAAGTTTAAGGTAATTTGCCTTTGCCTAAATTGAAATTCACTATAGGTAGCTACATTTTCTGTTCTTGTATCGCTCCTACGCATTCTGGTATTAAATATATCGCTTACGTTCAAGGTTAGAGAACCCTTGTCCTTTAAGATATCCTTACTTAGGCCAAGATCGGAACTTAACATACCTTTATTGGTATTTTGGGCATCTTTGGATGGCCCCATATAAAAGAAATTAGTTTGAAAGTCGATCTTTCCTGGCAAAGGTATTTTTGCACTAAAGCGCGTAAACCATGAAAAGTTATTAGCATCAAAATTTTGAACTATTTCTTCATCTTGACTATTGGTATAGATGTAATCACCTTTTAAATCCCTTTGGAAAGCATTTACGTTCCAGGTTAATCTCCAGTTTCTTTTTGGGGTATAAGTAGTGGTAAACTCCATGCCATAACGATCTTCGGTGGCCAAATTTATAGGGCTGCGCACTTGTATAGGTACTACAATAGGATTTTGTGGGTCGTTCGGATTTTCAATGGTAACAAAGTCACCTGTCTCCCTGGAAACAAATTGGAACACTCCGGTGGATCTATTAAAGTATCCAGATGTGGTAAAAGTGAATTTATCCCATCTTTTTAAATAGCCCAAATCATAGGCATCGGTAAAAGTAGGGTCCAAATCTGCGTTTCCTTGAAAAAGGTTGGTGTTACTAGACCTAGAAGGAAATGGATTGATAAACCTAGATCGAGGTCTTCTAAGCCTTTTGCTGTAGCTTAAGGTAATTTGTTCTTTTTCGGTGAATTCATATCCCAAGAATATTGATGGAAACCAATTAACGTAGTCCTTGTTTGTTATTTCGTTGGAGTTTAATAGTTCTATGCCAATATCGGAAGCCTCTACCCTTAAACCACCAAGTATACTGAATTTATTAAATTTAGACCCTAATTGTGTATAGGCTGCATTTACATATTCCTTATAATTAAGTTCATTGCTGAAGTTAGGGTCGCTGTTAAAGCTACCATCCTGTTGCTCTATACCAAAATCAAAATCGGTATTGTTATTATTGAAGGTTCCTCGATAACCAATTTCAAATTGTGACTGGTCGTCCTTCCCAAAAGGGAGAACGTAATCCATTTGAAGCAATTGCGATATTTGTGTTTGGGCATCTATTGTCTTTTCGGTATCCAAAGCAATATTATCCCCCAAGATCACCTCCTTTATAATAGAATTTTCATCATCTATTCCTTTGGAATATTGATAGTCGAAGGTTAGGGTATGTCCTTCTTTTTCAAATTTCTTCTGATAATTTAAGGAGTATTGTACCTCCTCCTCAAACTCGTCTTCAACAGTAAATCGGTTTCTTTGGATGGTTGGAGCCATATTGGCATCAAAATTGGAAAAATCTACATTGACTGTGTTGTCCCCATTGGATTTACTAAAAACAAGGGAATTGGTAATGCTACTGCTCTTGTCCAAAAACACTTCAAAACCAACATTGGTATTAAAGTTTTTGTCTTTTCTTTGGTAGTCCCTTATTTCGTTCTGAAAACTCAAGGTATTGCCATTGCTATCAAAATTTTCTTGATTGAATAATGCATTACCTGGTCCACTTCTGTAACGATAGGTGGTGTTGGTGAAAATATTAAAATTATCACGTCTTAAATTTAGACTTACAGATCCCCCATATGTCTCAGGATGACCGGTATATACATTGACCGATCCATTCAACCCAGCCGTCTTACTTTGTTTTAATATTATATTTAAGATACCTGCCGTTCCTTCGGCATCATATCTAGCAGATGGATTGGTTATTACTTCTACCTTTTCAATGGCATCCGCAGGCAATTGTTGAAGTGCCTCAGGACTTAATCCAGATAAGGCCGAGGGCTTACCGTTGATCAGGATTCTAACACTTTCATTTCCTCTAAGACTAATATTGCCCTCCACATCTACGGAAACAGAAGGGACGTTGCTTAGAACATCGGTTACGGACCCTCCTTTAACGGTTAGATCGGAGCCAACGTTATATACTTTTTTATCCAGTCTTAGTTCTACCGTTGTCCGTTCACCAACAACTTCAACTTCGGATAACTGAGCCACATCCAACGAAAGATGTATTACCCCAAGATCCGTGGCAGCCCTTAGGTTTTGATTATTTAATTTATAAGATTTATAGGAGATATATTCAACACTGATGTTATAATTGCCTGGCGAAGCCTCTACATCAAATTTCCCAGTTGCATCCGTGATGCCACCAGTTACTTTCTCGGGATTCCTTACACTTTGCAGTACCAAAGTGGCATATTCCAATGGTTGACTTGTCTCTTGGTCCAAAACAGTTCCAGTTATTTTTATTGGTTCTTGTTGGCCCTGGGGCCCTTGTGCGTAACCTATTAATGTAAGTAACAATAATGTAACTGGAAGTAATTTTTTCATTTGCTATGTTTTGGATCTATTCTTTTTTCTTTTTTTCTTTTTTTCCTTAACTTTTTTAAAGCCATTTTTCTGAAGCTCTACAAAGGCCTCGTATTTATCTGCAGGTAGTCCTGCCATAAGTTCTTCATCCTGCTTTTGGGTAATTTTCTCATAACTTTCCCTCATCTTGTCAGCAGGTAGCTCTAGTATCTGCAACTCTATTCTTTCTTGCAGGTATTTTTTTAAGGTTGTGCTCAAAACCGCTTCTTCAAAAGGGTTTAAGCCCAATTTTTCTGTAATGCTTGGCATTTCCTGGTCTACAATTTGAGCGGCCGTTAATTTTTCGGGTTCCTTGGGCGTTTCCTGTGCTTGTGGAATGCTATTGCGTTGTCTACCATATCCTCCGTATCCATATCCATTTCCATACCCATTTCCGTATCCATTACCGTATCCGTATTGGGCACTTAAAAATGGAAATGATAATACGATCAATAAAACACTAAAAAATAATTTCTTGTTCGTTTTCATATTGCAACTGGTTTATGGGATTCCAAAATTAATAGATGGTTTAACCGTGAAGGGTTAAATGTTTGTTAAATTGAATATTTCAAGAATTGTGCCGTTGTGTAGCCACAATTGCTTTGATCTGTTGGAAAGTGCTTAATATAACAATAAATGTTTCTTTTTCAAATCATTTTAACTTAGATGCTAAGCTAAAAGATCTTTAATCTTTTCCGGAGGACGTCCAATAACCCCATGTTTGTTTTGAATTACGATCGGACGCTCAATTAATTTAGGGTTCTCTATCATGGCAACCACTATCTCGTCATCTGTCAAGGATTTTCCTCTGTATTTTTCCTTCCAAATGGCTTCGTTAGTGCGTACCAATTCCAATGGCGATATGCCTAAAATTTTTAAAATAGCTTCTAGTTCCTTTTTGGTGGGTACTTCCTCTAGATATTTTATAATTTCATATTCTTTTCCAGAATTCTCCAAAATGGCCAATCCTTCCCTCGACTTTCCACATCTGGGGTTGTGATATATTTTAATCATAATTTTTGGTTTTAAGTTCCGTAACTATTAATCTCAGGCCTACTCTTTCATTTAAATCAAAACATTGAAATCAAGAAAGTTGAAACTCCCCTGCCAGAGCCCAATAACAATTTAATTTTGTTCAAGGGAGCAATATTTTCCTAACTTTCTTCTTTTTGTCCCATCATCATTAAGTATGCCTTTAAGAAATTGTCGATATGGCCGTCCATTACAGCATCAACATTTCCCGTTTCTTCACCTGTACGCACGTCTTTCGCCAATTTATATGGGTGCATAACATAATTCCTAATCTGGGAACCCCATTCTATTTTCATTTTGGAGGACTCAATCTCCTGTCGGGCTTCCATTTTCTTGCGCAATTCTATTTCGTACAACTGGGACTTAAGCATTTTTAAGGCCGTAGCCCTATTGTCATGCTGCGATCTAGAATCCGAACAAGAAATTTGAATCCCAGAGGGTTTATGGGTCAGCTGAACTTTGGTTTCCACCTTATTTACATTCTGCCCGCCGGCACCACTAGATCTCGCAGTTGTAATTTCTACATCAGCAGGATTTATGTCAATTTCAATACTGTCATCCACCAATGGATATACGTAAACTGAAGCAAAAGAGGTATGGCGCTTGGCGTTACTGTCGAAAGGGGAAATACGTACCAGCCGGTGTACACCATTCTCGCCCTTGAGCCAGCCAAAGCTAAAATCGCCTTCAATTTCCAAGGTCACGGTTTTTATTCCTGCAACGTCACCTTCCTGATAATTGAGTTCTTTTATTTTATAACCATTTTTTTCGCTCCACATCATATACATTCGCATCAACATGGAGGCCCAATCACAACTTTCTGTGCCTCCTGCACCAGCAGTAATTTGAATTATGGCCGTAAGTTCATCTCCCTCGGCAGAGAGCATATTCTTGAATTCCAATTTTTCCAAGGCTTCTACGATCTTGTCGTAATGGTTTTCAACATCGGCCTCGGGCATTTCACCCTCTTTCTGAAATTCCAAAAAAATCTCCAGATCGGCCGCTAAATTTTGAGCGCTATTGAAATCATCAACCCATTGTTTCTTGGATTGTATTAACTTCATCTGCTCTTGTGCTTCCTGGGGATGGTTCCAAAAATCCGGAGCCAGGGTTTTCTCTTCTTCGTTTTCTATTTCTACAAGCTTGGCATCAATGTCAAAGATACCTCCTTAACGCACCAAGGCGATCTATGAGACTCTTATAATGGTCTGTTGTTATCATATCCTAATTATTTTCAGCCAAAAATAGTACTTAAGTATGGTTGTGCAATCTATTTTATATAATTTTAAAACTTTAATTCTATATAAGTGGAAATTCTCTATAGGAGTTTTTTTACTTCTAATTTCTGGCATTTATGCTTATAAATCTGATTAGTGATACCGTTACAAAACCAACCCCTGGAATGTTGCAGGCCATGATGACTGCAAAGGTGGGGGATGACGTTTTTAAAAATGACCCTTCGGTCAACAAATTGGAAGAAATGATGGCCAAATTATTTGGAATGGAAGCAGCTTTGTTTTTTCCAAGCGGCACTATGGCCAATCAAACAGCCATAAAATTGCATACCCAACCAGGGGAACAATTAATTTGTGATAAATACGCCCATGTGTATAATTACGAAGGGGGAGGGGTGAGTTTTAACAGTGGTGTCTCCTGTAGATTGGTAGATGGCAATAGAGGATTGATGACAGCAAGACAGGTAGAAGAAGCTATTAACCCACCAGACTTTTATCACAGCCCATTAACTTCACTAGTCTGTATTGAAAATACAACGAATAAGGGCGGGGGAGCCTGTTGGGATTTGGGAGAGTTAAGCGCCATAAGAAATGTATGTGACCAACATCAATTAAAATATCACCTAGACGGTGCACGTCTTTGGAATGCCCTGGTGTCCAAAAATGAATCTCCAAAGGATTATGGAGCCTTGTTCCATACCATAAGTGTATGTTTAAGCAAAGGACTGGGATGTCCTGTAGGTTCCGTTTTATTAGGAGACAAGGAGCTTATTAACAAAGCATTAAGGGTAAGAAAGGTGCTTGGTGGAGGCATGAGACAAGCAGGTTATCTTGCGGCAGCAGGAATATATGCCTTGGAAAATCACAGAGAAAGATTGGTGGAGGACCATTTGAAAGCCAAGGAAATTAGCTTGGCACTAAAAGGGTTGCCATACATTAAAAAGGTGGAGCCTACGGAAACTAATATTGTTATTTTTGAAATTGATGAAAATCAGATGACTACTGATCGGTTTCTGGATAAGTTGAAAGAAAAGAATATTCACATTATTGGAATGGGGCAAAGTAAGCTGCGTATTGTTACCCATATGGATTATACGGACGAAATGCATGGAGCTTTTTTGGAAATACTAACTAGATTATAGACCAATGGTGTCTGGCAGTATGGATATGCTAGTCTTAAGATTTTTAATGCCATTCTCCATTCCTGCCTCAGAACTATATAGCATGGAGTTTCCAATAATTTTCCCTTGATTATCTTTCATAATAAAAAGAAATTTTCCAGTATAGTCGGTCTTACGTTCAAAAACAGAAGATTGGCCAATGAGAATCTTAAGATTGGCAATTGTTTTGTCGATCTCCGCCCTATTGCTAAATGGGATACTCGTAAGCAGCGTTTGTCCACTTTCAGATTGCAGACTAAAGGTATATGTGGTATCCGATTCCTTTTTTATTTCTAGCATGGCCTACGGCAACTTTTTTTAAAGTTACACAAAAAACGTGAATCTTTAATTTTTAAAATCTTATCTAATTAATTACCTGGGCTGACTTTAATTGGACTTTATGACAATGACCGATTTTGTTATTAGTAGCCACTTTTGGGAGGTAGAAATTGTTGTTTTGAACGGTTTAGGACCATATGTGAGTCGTTAACCTTAAGTTGGATTTTAACGGAAAAGCCAGTGAGATTTAATGATATCCAAAGGGCTATGCCTTAATGGGAATGCATTGGAGTCCCTATCCGGTATTGTAGCTCTGATGTTATCCTCCCTAAAATTAGCTAGTATGGAAAACGCAACCAGCTTATAAAAAAGAAACTTCAGGGTAAAAAAGGGAGTCTAAATAGCTGTAAATTTTAGACTCCCTTTTTATTGGTTTTCTTAAGTTATTTCTCTACCTCAGGTAGCCCGAAGGTATCTACAACATAGTCTATATCCTTATCGCCCCTGCCGCTTAGATTAACTAAAATGGAGGATTGTGGATTTTGCTGTGCCAATTTAATCGCATAGGCTACGGCGTGTGCGCTTTCCAAGGCAGGTATAATACCTTCCAAGCGACTTAATTCGTAAAAGGCATCTATTGTTTCCTGATCAGAGACTACGTCATAGGTAACTTTCTCAAGATCTTTCAACATACTGTGCTCTGGACCTACACCAGGGTAATCCAAACCACTGGCTACGGAATGAACCGCCCCTGGTTCTCCCTTTTCATCTTTCAGCATATAACATTTAAATCCATGTATAACCCCTGGAGAGCCCAAGGTCATAGTGGCAGCATGTTCGCCATATTCTAAAGAGCGGCCACCTGGTTCAATGCCATAAAGCGTACATTCGGGTTCGTCCAAAAAAGAGGAGAATATTCCCATGGCATTACTGCCGCCACCAACACAGGCAACCACATTGTCCGGCAATTCCCCGGTCATTTCAAAAAATTGTTCTTTTGCTTCGATACCCACAACACGCTGAAAATCGCGTACTATCATCGGAAATGGGTGTGGACCTACCACGGATCCTATACAATAAATTGTAGTAATGGGATCTTTTAGATACGCCTCAAAGGCAGAATCTACAGCCTCTTTTAAGGTTTTTAGGCCATGGGAAACGGGTACTACCTTTGCACCTAGGATTTTCATCCGAACCACATTGGGATGTTCTTTGGCCATATCTACCTCTCCCATATGGATTTCGCATTCCAATCCAAAATAAGCCGCTGCGGTTGCCAAGGCTACACCGTGCTGTCCAGCGCCAGTTTCCGCAATTAGTTTCTTTTTCCCCAAGTGTTTTGCCAACAAGGCCTCTCCCATACAATGGTTAAGCTTATGCGCACCTGTATGATTAAGGTCTTCTCGTTTAAGATATATTCTTCCTCCGTATTTTTCTGACAGCCTGTTGCAATAATAAACAGGTGTTGGACGACCTTGGTAGTGTTTGCGAATGCTTCGCAGTTCCGAAATAAAGTTATGAGATTTGCTGATGGAATAATAGGCGTCCGTGATTTTTTTCATTTCAGCTTCAAGAACTGGAGGAATAAAGGCACCACCGTATTCTTTAAAAAAACCATTTTTATCTGGATAGGTTTTAAAATAATTTTCCGTCATAATAAATGTGCAGTTTGTAATTGATAAATGAGTTAAAGGCAGAAAAGTAATTGCCTATACAATTATAATGAATTCTAAAATAAATTTATACTTTTCCCCTAGGGAATAAGGAGTTTGTACCCGTTTTTATTTAGCCAGTAACAATAGTTAAATAAATAAGGTTCGTTTTATAAAAGAAGGATTGGATTATAGTAAAAATACAATCTGGGTTAACTACTAAGAAGGGAATTGCTTTGTGCCCATATTACATTTTTATGTTGCGTCTAAGAAAGTCCATATATTTTTCCACATCCCCTTTAGTACCATAACCAGAAAGTGTGGCTACTTCTTTTTCTTCGGTACTTACCAAACTTATAAGAGGAAAAATGCCCTTTTTGTTCCATTGTGTTAGCAATTCCTTGTTTTGTTTCATTTCATCGGCACTGAGGCTTTCTTTTTTTCTGGGTAGATCTACATATAAAAGTACATAGTCCTTGGCCACTTCCTTAAATTGTTCGGTCTCGAATAAATCTTTCTTTAAGGCCTTACATGGGGAGCACCAATCACTTCCAGTAAAATACATCAGAATGTTGGAATTGGTTTTTTTTGCAATTTTCTGAGCACTGTTGTAGTCGGTCAGCCATGTTGTTTCTTGGTCATTGGCACTTTTATTTTGTGCTTGCACAAGAATAGGGAACAAGAGTAATAAGAAAAAATTCTTCATTATTAACAGTTTTGATTAAATGGCAGTGATAGACATAATGAAATTTATTTTAAAAGCGAATCCATCCCTGGTATGTTGGGCATACCTTCTTTGGCAACAGCGGCCAATTCGTTTTCATTTATGGTGGTGGCTTTTTCAATGGCCTTGTTAAGGGTCAGGATCAGATAATCCTCCAATTGATCTTTGTCGCTTAAAAGACTATCATCAATGGAAATGGACTTAATGGTCCTATTGGCAGTAATACTTACTTTAAGCAAACTGTCCGGAGATTGCTCATCCACTATTACAGTATTCATTCTTTCCTTGGTAACTTTTACTTTCTCCTGGGTTTCCTTCAATTTCCCCAACATGCCCATCATATCTCCAAACATAATTATAGTTTTAATAAGTTCTACCCCCAAAATTACTAAAATGGTTGGTATTTATATAAATATTAGCTTATCGTTATAAATTTAGTTCTTTTTTAAGATAGTTAAGTTTATTCTGGATAAAGGTCTTATTTAATCAGGCCGGTCACATTTAAATATTATTTTTGCGCTTTCTTATTAAACAGAATATATACATGCAACGGGAATTGAAAGCGCCAAGTGCGAAAAAAATTGCAAAACAATTAATAAAGCACGGTGATGTTAGGGTCGACAATTATTATTGGTTGAACCAAAGGGAAGATCCGGAGGTTATCGCTTTTTTGGAACAGGAGAATGCCTACTACGAAGCCATGACGGAACATTCCAATGACTTCAAGGAAAGATTGTTCCAAGAGATGAAATCCAGGATCAAGGAAGATGATTCTTCCGTGCCCTATAAGTTTAATGGATATTGGTATGCTACACGATATGAAGTGGGAAAGGAGTATCCAATTTTTGCGAGACGGTTTGAAAAGGAGGATGCCGAGGAGGAAATAATGTTCAATTGCAACATTATGGCAGAAGGATCCGATTATTTTAGCCTTGGAGGCTTGTCTATAAGTCCCAACAACGAACTTGGGGCTTTTGGGGTGGACACGGTTTCCCGACGGCAATACACCTTACAAATAAAGAATTTGCTCACAGAGGAAATTTATGATGATAAAATTGAAAATACAACAGGTAGTGCGGTATGGGCGAATGATAATAAAACCTTGTTCTATACCAAAAAAGACCCTAAGACCTTAAGGTCCAATAATATCTACAAGCATATTTTAGGGACATCCTCCACAGAGGACGAATTGGTTTTTCATGAAGAGGACGAAACCTTTACCACCTTTGTTTATAAAACTAAATCCAAGGAATTTATTGTAATTGGTTCTTCCAGTACCTTGACATCTGAATTTCAAATACTAAGGGCCGATGAACCCAATGGAAAATTTCATGTTTTTTCAAAAAGGGTTAGAGGTCAGGAGTATTCTTTATCCCACTACAAAGACAATTTTTATATTCTGACCAATATGGACGGGGCAACCAATTTTAAATTGATGACAACCCCTGAAGACAAAACGGAATCTAAAAACTGGGTAGATTTTATTCCACATAGGGAAGAAGTCTTGCTTGAGGATATTGAGATGTTTAATGATTACTATGTTTTGTCCGAGCGTGAAAATGGTTTGAATCAGTTGAAAATTGTGCGATGGGATACTGAAGAAAGTTATTATTTGCCATTTGATAATGAAACCTATACAGCCTATGTGGGCACCAATCCGGATTTTGATACGGAAATTCTCCGATATGGCTATAACTCCATGACCACCCCGAGTTCCATTATCGATTTTAATATGAGGACCAAGGGAAAAGTAGTAAAAAAGGAGCAAGAGGTATTGGGCGGAAAATTTAATAAGGAAAATTATATTTCCGAACGGATTTGGGCAAACGCTAAAGACGGTAAAAAAGTTCCGATCTCCTTGGTATATCATAAAAACACTAAGTTGGATGGTTCCAGCCCGTTGTTACAATACGCCTACGGTTCTTATGGGCATACCATTGATCCTTATTTTTCTACAGTAAGGTTAAGTTTGTTGGATAGAGGTTTTATTTATGCTATAGCCCATGTTAGGGGAGGGGAATATTTAGGTCGGAATTGGTATGATGAAGGGAGACTGCTCAAGAAGATAAATACATTTACCGATTTTATAGATTGTTCTAAATTTCTGATAGAAAAGAAGTATACCAGTCCTGAACATCTTTACGCTTCCGGTGGTTCGGCAGGGGGGCTTTTAATGGGGGCAATAGTCAATCTATGCCCACAAATATATAACGGGGTAATTGCTGCCGTTCCCTTTGTGGATGTGTTGACCACTATGTTGGACGACACTATTCCCTTGACCACTGGGGAATATGATGAATGGGGCAATCCCAACGAAAAAGAATATTATGATTATATGAAATCATATTCGCCCTATGACAATGTATCGCGGCAAATTCAGCCAAATATGTTGGTTATTACCGGATTGCACGATTCCCAAGTGCAATACTTTGAACCGGCAAAATGGATTGCCAAACTAAGGGAGTATAAAACGGACAATAATTTGTTGCTGTTCAATATTAATATGGATGCAGGTCATGGCGGTGCTTCAGGCCGCTTTGAGTCCCTAAAAGAGGTGGCTAAAGAATATGCATTTTTATTAGATTTGGAGCATAAAATTCGTTAATCCAAAAAAAAGACTAATTTTGTCCTATCAATATTGACATAAATCAAAAATGTCGATATGTTCTAAACCTAGAAATTGTTTATGGAACAAAAGATAAACGCTTGTAATAACCTACTAGAACTCGTAGGAAACACCCCATTAATCAAACTAAATAAAATAGCTGCCAACCTTGAAGGTAATTTTTACGCTAAAGTTGAAGGCTTTAATCCAGGACATTCTTCCAAAGATCGTGTTGCCCTTTATATAATTGAGGAGGCGGAGCGTAGGGGATTGCTGAAGAAAGGGGATACTATTATAGAAACCACTTCAGGGAATACAGGTTTTAGTATCGCTATGATCAGTATCATAAAGGGATACGGCTGTATATTGGCGGTTAGTTCAAAATCTTCCAAAGATAAAATAGACATGTTACGGTCCATGGGGGCAAAGGTTTATGTTTGTCCTGCCCACGTAAGTGCAGATGATCCGAGGTCCTATTATGAAGTGGCCAAAAGATTGCACGAGGAAACAGAGGGGTCTATATATATCAATCAGTATTTTAATGAATTAAATGCTGAAGCCCATTACAGAAGTACTGGGCCGGAAATCTGGAAACAGACCAATGGACATATTACCCATTTGATAGCATGTAGTGGCACAGGAGGCACCATTTCTGGGACTGCCAAATATCTAAAAGAGCAAAATCCGAATATTCGTGTTATAGGCGTGGATGCTTTTGGTTCCGTTCTTAAAAAGTACCATGAGACGGGAGAATTGGATACTAAGGAAATTTATCCGTATAGAATTGAAGGCTTAGGTAAAAATTTGATACCTACAGCAACCGATTTCAGGGTTATAGATGAATTTATTAAAGTTACAGATGAGGAAAGCGCACATACTGCAAGGGAGATAGCCAGGACCGAGGGACTTTTTGTTGGTTATACAAGTGGAGCTGTAATGCAAGCGGTGAGGCAATTGGAAGAAATGGGAGAGTTTAACGAGAATAGTAATGTAGTCGTTATTTTCCCTGATCACGGTTCCAGGTATATGAGTAAGATATACAGTGACCAATGGATGGCCGACCAAGGCTTCTTCGATAGTAAAAATGTTGAAGAGCCACAAAAAATAGAATTCATAAAGTAAAAGTGATGTAAAATTTAAGATATTTAAAGCAACGGTTCATAAGTCGTTGCTTTTTATGTATTAAATAAGTTGCATATGCAGTTTAAAAATCTATACTTTTGCAGTAATAATCAATGTAGGCTAGATGAGAGATTTATTTGAAAGAATTATCGAGAATAAAGGTCCTTTAGGGAAATGGGCTTCCCAAGCAGAGGGCTATTTTGTATTTCCAAAATTAGAGGGTCCTATATCCAATAGGATGAAGTTTCGAGGGAAGGAGGTAATCACTTGGAGTATTAATGATTACTTGGGATTGGCCAATTTACCGGAAGTAAAAAAGGTTGATGGCGAAGCAGCAATGGAGTACGGTGCCGCTTTTCCTATGGGAGCTAGAATGATGAGTGGTCATACGGATTTCCACGAACAGTTGGAGCAAGAATTGGCTGCTTTTGTTAATAAGAAGTCTGCTTATTTATTGAACTTTGGCTATCAAGGAATGGTTTCTGCTATTGATGCCCTGGTTTCCAAAGATGATATTATCGTATATGATGTTGATGCGCACGCATGTATTATAGACGGTGTTCGCTTGCATATGGGTAAGCGATTTACTTTTAAGCATAACGACATTGAAAGTCTTGAGAAAAATTTAGATCGTGCCGTTAAAATGGCAGACCAGACCGGAGGAGGTATTTTGGTTATATCCGAAGGGGTTTTTGGCATGCGTGGAGAGCAGGGTAAGCTGAAGGAAATTGTGGCCCTTAAGAAGAAGTATAATTTTAGATTGTTTGTAGATGATGCACACGGATTTGGGACTTTGGGTAAAACTGGGGCCGGGGCCGGTGAGGAGCAGGGAGTACAAGATGATATAGATGTCTATTTTGCAACTTTTGCAAAATCTATGGCGGGTATCGGTGCCTTTTTGGCTGCGGATAAAGAAATCATAGATTATCTGAAATATAACCTAAGATCTCAAATGTTTGCCAAATCATTGCCGATGATTTATGTGAAAGGAGCTTTAAAGAGGCTGGATATGTTGCGTACCCAACCAGAACTTAAGGCCAAACTTTGGGAAAATGTAAATGCTTTGCAAAATGGCCTTAAGGAAAGAGGCTTTGATATAGGTACCACAACTAGTTGTGTTACGCCTGTTTATCTCAATGGTAGTATTCCGGAAGCCATGGCATTGGTAAGGGATTTAAGAGAGAATTTTGGAATCTTCTGTTCTATTGTGGTTTACCCTGTAATTCCTAAGGGCTTAATTTTATTGAGAATGATTCCTACAGCTACTCATACCTTGCAGGATGTTTCCGAAACCTTGGAGGCCTTCTCTGTAATTCGTGACCGCTTGGAGAATGGGACATATAAAAGGTTGTCTGCCGCAGTAGCAGCAGCTATGGGAGAATAATACTTTTTCAACACAAATAACAAAAGCCAACTTATTAATTTAAGTTGGCTTTTGTTATATGTATAAAAGGTAGCCCTGGGGGAGTCTACGATGACTTTTGAGGCCATATCCCTATAATGTTAATATCTTGGTCTAAGGGCTAAAATAAATGAATACAAGGCCTTAGTGCAATTGCTTTATGAGAAAAGTAGTTTTTTTTAGAATGCTACCTATCCTTAATTGGGTCTACTAAACGCTACTTTGGGATTGGAAGTCTTTTGTTCCTTAAACAATCGCTGTTGCTGTTTCACGGTAAGTGTGCTACCGTCCGGACTCCATCCTGGAGGGCCGAAAATATACATGAGGGCATGTGAAAGTTTTTTGGATTTCTTTACATCATTGTAAATATCCTTAAATTCATGTGTTAGGATAACTATTGGATTATTGGAATTAGGGGCATGGATAACTCCATATTTTACGTCGATATCATTATCCAACTCTTTCCATGTCCCAAATATTTTATCAAAAATATTTAAGAAACCACCGTGATTTTTATCTAAATATTCTACATTTTGAGCATGATGTACCTGGTGCATGGTATGGGTGTTGAATATCTTTTCAATGAATCCCATTTTTGGTACATAAACGGAATGTAATTGAAATTGCCACAAAGCTTCTATTCCCAAACATACTACAACCATTTCTGGCGGGAATCCCACAGCCGGCATCCACATATAAAATAAAGGTTTATATAGTATAGTGAACCATCCATTACGTACCGCTGTGCCTAAATTAAAATTATCTGAAGAATGATGTACTATGTGGGCAGCCCATAAAATCCGGACCTCATGATTGGCTCTGTGAAACCAATAGTAAGTAAAATCGTCCGCTAGCTGACAAAGAAGCCATATATACCAGGCGTATCCAAAAGAGCTATAACCAAGAATGTTGCTTCTGATCCCATCTGTCACCGGGTTAAATAACTCATAAGTGAATTCGAATATTACAATCGCGGATACCACCTTGATCAATGGGGCGATAATAGCCGAACCCACGCCCATAAAACCACTGGCCGCCAAATCTTTCCAATCATATAATTGATCATCCCCGTGCGTCTTGCTGTAAGTAAGTTCTAAGAGGATGAAAGCAATAAAACAGGGCACACCATATACCAGGGGGTTGGTAAAATCCATATAAAAATCAGTTTTCGCAAATATAGGTTATTATTGAAGGAATTCTCAGCTAATTATCTCAATTAACCTTTTATCCATAAAAAATAGGGTAATAAAATGGCGTTGGCCAATCCTATAATTATTTAGGAATGCCTTAAAACAGTGTTATTTGGCCCTCATCATCATCCTCTTCGGACGGATTTTCTGATTTTTTTGGTTTTTCATCAGTAGTCTTGTCCGTGTTGGATTTAGGGCTCTCTGTTGATGCTACATTCTCTTCGTCTACTACCTCAATTTCACTTGTTTTACTTTCTTCAGGCTCGTCATAAGGGAGTGATTCCAGGGCATTCATGTTTTTAACCTTATCCGACGTTAGTTGATTGCCTAAAGCTTTTATTCCCTTTATGGATATAAACTCTTCTAAATCAACTATTTGATTCGGTCTTACCTCTTTGCCTCTTGGTTTGGCGTATTCAATTTCTACCACTGGTCTCCAATCAGTAGAAACGAGTTCCAGGAACGATTTAGGATGTTCTGATATAAACAGTTCCTCTTTGTTTTCGTTCTCGATCAAAAAGCGTTTTACATAATAACGGTCCTTTTCCCCTTCAAAGTAAATTGCCGATAAAGGTTTGTTGGGGTTCCATTTTTCCAAAACCACCATATCTTCATCAAAATGAGTGGATAGATTGGGGATAAATGTTTTTGCCACGCCTTTTTGGGTGACCACCAGTAGCATATCATCGCCTTTAAATTCACCAAGTAATTCCCCTCTACCGTCCACATTTAATCTACGGACAATTTCATCGAACCATATTTTTCTCGGTTTCAGGGTAGAAACCCCTTTCTCTTTTAATTCAATGCGCTTCACGGAGTATTTGGTGACAATATTGCCCTTGGAGGCCCTGCCTTTAATCAATACATCTGCAAAATCAATATCCCATTTTAATTTTTTAATACTTCCTACCTGTCTTAGCAGAACGGTTATGACTTCAGCCTCTCCGTTGGGATTGGCGGAAAAGTACAATACTTCAGATTGTGGCTTTCCGGCTGAAAGGTCATAGGGTTTGTCTCTGGTAACCCCAGTGACGTTGAATCTTTTAATGTAACTGGGACCGCCCTTTCCATCTTTGTAAATCATGTTGTAGATGGTTCGTTTGTCTTTTTTCTTGAAGACGGCAACATGAATAATATTTTTACCCACAAATATCTTGGAATCCACTTTGGCAATCATCATTTTGCCATCCTGTGTAAAAACGATGATATCATCTATGTCGCTACAATCGGTTACATATTCATCCCGTTTCAAGGAAGTTCCGACAAAACCTTCCTCTCGATTTACATATAATTTAGTGTTTCTGATAACCACCTTGGTGGCTTCTATATCGTCAAATACTCGTATTTCCGATTTTCGCTCACGACCCTTGCCGTATTTTTCCTTTAAAGATTTGAAATAGTTGATAGCGAACTCAATAAGGTTTGCCAAATGATGTTTTACTTCAGCAATTCTATCCTCTAAACTATCCAAATATTGTTGCGCTTTGTCCAGATCGAACTTAGAGATTCTTTTGATCCTTATTTCCGTAAGCCGAACAATATCATCTTCGGTGACCTTTCTTTTTAAGTGTTTGGTGTATGGCGCAAGACCTTTGTCTATAGCTGCAATAACCCCTTCCCATGTTTCTTCATCTTCAATATCCCGATAGATCCTATTCTCTATAAAAATACGCTCGAGGGAGGCAAAATGCCACTGCTCTTCCAGCTCTCTCAATTGTATTTCCAATTCCGCCTTAAGCAATTCCACTGTATAATCTGTGGATCGCTGCAACATTTCCGTAACCCCTATAAATAGCGGTTTGTTATCCTCGATAATACAGCCCAAGGGGGATATGGAAGATTCACAAGATGTAAATGCGTATAGGGCATCTATGGTCTTATCTGGTGAAAGACCCGGCGGTAGATGTACTAATATTTCTACTTCCGCGGCAGTATTATCCTCTATTTTCTTTATTTTTATTTTCCCTTTGTCATTTGCTTTAAGGATAGAGTCTATTAAAGAAGAGGTGTTAGTACCGTATGGTATTTCTTTGATTACTAGGGTGTTTTTGTCCAATTGCTGTATCTTGGCGCGCACCCTAATTTTTCCACCTCGTAGGCCATCACCATAGTTGCTGATGTCTATTATTCCGGATGTTGGGAAGTCTGGAAATATGGTAAATTTTTGCCCTTTCAGGTGTTTTATAGAGGCGTCTATAAGCTCTATAAAGTTATGTGGAAGCACTTTAGTGGAGAGTCCAACAGCAATACCCTCTGCACCTTGTGCCAGCAAGAGCGGGAATTTTACAGGAAGATTTACCGGCTCCTTTTTTCTACCGTCATAAGATTGTTGCCATTCAGTGATTTTTGGGCTAAAGACCACTTCCAGGGCAAACTTGGTCAATCTGGCTTCAATGTAACGAGAGGCTGCCGCACTATCCCCGGTTAAAATATTCCCCCAGTTACCTTGGGTGTCTATCAATAAGTCCTTTTGTCCTATTTGGACCATCGCATCTGCGATACTGGCGTCACCGTGTGGGTGGTATTGCATGGTATGGCCTACAACATTGGCTACTTTGTTGTATCTGCCGTCGTCCAGCTCCTTCAGTGCATGCATAATCCTTCGCTGAACAGGTTTAAATCCGTCCTCGATTGCAGGTACTGCACGTTCTAAAATTACATAGGAAGCATAATCTAAAAACCAGTCTTTATACATCCCTGTAACTTTCGTAAGGGCGTCATTGGATTCTTCTTGATTTTCTTGTGGTACTTCGTTCAGTTCTTCATTCTCTTCCATAAAGAAAGATTCGTATTAGTTTGGTTTATAATTGGTTTTCCTCAATTAGGTCTACCTCTACTTTAAGGTTTTTTATGATAAATTCTTGCCGGTCAGGGGTGTTTTTGCCCATATAAAACTCTAACATGGTTTCAATAGGCACAGATTTGTCTAGCATCACTGGCTCCAATCTTATGTCTTCACCAATGAAATGTTGAAACTCATCCGGCGATATTTCACCCAATCCCTTAAATCGGGTTAATTCTGGCTTTCCTGTTAACTTTTCAATGGCCTGTAATTTTTCTTCATGACTATAGCAGTAATAAGTGTCTTTTTTGTTACGGACCCTAAACAAGGGCGTCTGTAGTATATATAAGTGATTTTCTTTAATTAGTTCCGGAAAAAATTGAAGAAAGAATGTAATTAGTAATAAGCGAATGTGCATTCCGTCTACATCAGCATCTGTTGCAATCACTATTTTGTTATATCTCAGGTCCTCCATGGATTCCTCTATATTCAATGCGGCCTGGAGTAGGTTGAACTCTTCGTTTTCGTATACGATTTTTTTGGACATGCCGTATGAGTTCAAGGGTTTCCCCCTTAAACTAAACACAGCTTGGGTATTTACGTCCCTAGACTTGGTTATAGATCCGGAAGCTGAATCGCCCTCAGTAATGAATAAGGTGCTTTCCAAACAGCGATTATTTTTTGAATCCGCTAAATGAACTCTACAATCCCTTAATTTCTTGTTGTGAAGGTTGGATTTTTTGGCCCTGTCCTTCGCCAGTTTTCTAATACCAGAGAGCTCTTTCCGCTCCCGCTCTGCCTGCATTATTTTACGCTGGAGCTTTTCCGCCGTGTCAGGATTCTTATGAAGGTAGTTGTTGAGCTGGGTGCCAACAAAATCATTGATATAGGTTCTTACGGTTGGTAAATCGCCACCCATATCGGTAGACCCCAATTTGGTCTTTGTCTGACTCTCAAAAACAGGTTCCATAACTTTTATGGCTATGGCCGAAATAATGGATTTTCTTATATCGGAAGGCTCATAATTTTTACCATAAAAATCCCTTATCGTTTTTACTATTGCTTCCCGAAATGCCGTTTGATGTGTTCCGCCCTGAGTAGTGTTCTGGCCGTTTACAAACGAATGGTATTCCTCACTGTATTGGGTCTTGCTATGGGTGATGGCAATCTCAATATCGTTACCCTTTAAATGAATTATAGGGTAGGTCATATCCTCTAAACTATTGTTGTCCTCCAAGAGATCTTTGAGTCCATTTTCAGAGAAAAATTTCTCACCGTTGAAAATGATCGTTAAGCCCGGATTTAGATAAACATAGTTCTTGAGCATACGCTCCACATACTCGTTCCTGTACTTATATTTTTTAAAGATAATTTCATCAGGGGTAAAGGATACTTTTGTTCCCTTGCGTTTTGAGGTGTCTTCAGGGCCTATTTCCCCAACAAGGTTTCCTTGCTGAAATTCAGCGGTTTTTAACATATTGTCCCTTGAGGACTCTACTTTGAAAAAGCTGGACAAAGCGTTTACTGCCTTGGTACCAACCCCATTAAGACCTACCGATTTTTTAAATGCCCTTGAATCGTACTTACCGCCAGTGTTCATTTTGGAAACTACGTCCACTACTTTGCCCAAGGGTATTCCACGGCCATAATCGCGTACATTCACGACATTATCCTTTATTGCGATATCAATGGTCTTGCCTGCACCCATTACAAATTCATCGATACAGTTATCTATAACCTCCTTTAGGAGGATGTAAATGCCATCATCTGCCGAGGATCCATCACCCAATTTACCAATGTACATGCCCGGACGCATCCGGATATGTTCTTTCCAGTCTAATGAGCGAATGTTGTCTTCTGTGTATTGGGTGTTATCTGACATGGTCTAGGGCGTTTTCCAAAGTGTTGCTAATATAGCAAGTGTTACAAAAAGATGAAACCCCTACGCGTTAAAGTAATTAACAAAGGAAACTAATGATTTGTTGATAGTATTGCGGACTTAAGTGAAATAAAAGTCCTTGATCCTAAACTTATGAACCAAATTTTAGACGTGAAGTTGGTTAAAGCTACACCAGGGAGTTGTTGTTCACGTTGAATATTTTGTATTCAAAACTAGGTCTATGCCATTGGAAATAGTAATTATACTACATCACCAACTTTTAATACAGAAATACTATCCCGATAGTATTAATGGCAGCGTCATTATAAATTGAGCAATTACTTGGGTAACATCCCATAAATTTAATAATAAAAGGAAAGTTACCCAAGTAATAAACAATAATTTAGGAAACATTGGTAGATAGGTGGGCAATTTTTTTATAGAACAGAATTATAACACAGAGGCGCCTTGGAATTACTCGAGAAAACCATTGATGTGCACCTAGCCATTAATTTGGACAAGTTATAAAATCTTGCCATCGGCATCAACTTTTAGTTTCTTTTTTACATTGCCTTTCCTTAGTTTTAATTGATAAATTTTGGTCGGCCTTTTGCCTTTATAGTAGGTAACCATATAGCGGTTTTTATCCATTGTCCAATTAGGGTATTTTACATATACACTATTTCGAACGGGTTGGGGAGGTGTTACATCTTTAAACCTCTCCAAAGTAGATATAACTCTGCCATAAGGGTCATAAGTAGCAATAATACTTCCGTTGGTTTGGGCGAAATAAACTACGTATGGGGATGGGCTTTTATAGTATTCCGGGTCTTTACGGACATCATAGGCTGCTGCTTCAGTCTGTAAGTTTTTCACAAAATCAGGAGTGGCTTCCACATATACCACATTGCGATAGGAATGGTTCAAAATAGGAGAGATGGTTACTTCTTCCAGATTAACGGCTTTAATGAGCTTTTGGGAATACCCCATATACGTAGAGCATAAAATGCCGAGTACAATGAGCGAATTTTTCATGATAGATAGATTTTACAGTTGTATCCTAAAATTACCTTATCTAAATGTCCTTAGCTGCTACCTAAGTAGCAGCTAAGGACATTTAACATAGTGTTGTGATAAAATTGAAAACGTGGCTCTTTAGGAATTTTGCTGCTTCGGAACGACCTGAAGTTTTTGAACTAAAAGAGGTAAGTTGATTATTTCTAAATCCCCACCATTAATTTGCAGTATACCAATTTCTTTAAATTCTTGTAGGTGACGATTAAGTACGGCCCTTGTAGTACCAATTAAGCCTGCTAGTATGGTATTGGAAAGCCCATTGATCAATTCAATTTTATTGGTCTCCTTGTTTAAATGGGCAATCAATAATTTTGCCAAGCGGGTGGAGGTGTCCAAAGAACAAAGGTCAAATACTTTGTCTTCTAATTTCTCGGTTTTGCTTACCAAATAGTTCATGATTGGGTCAATAATTCTTGGATTTTCCCTAATCCATAGCCGCATTAAATCCATAGGAATCCAAATTAATTCAGCGGTGGACAATACTTCATAGTAAAGTTTGCTAGCATGACCATTCATTAGGGTGCACACATTAAAAAAATCATTTTTTGTCAATATTGCATGGATGATCTCCCTATTTACACTATTCTCATAATTGTACTCCTTTATTTTGCCTGAAATTAAAATGTAAAATTTATGCAGTGAATGATCTGTGTTCAGAACACATGTTTTTTTTGGCCATAATTGATTACTTGCAATTTCAAGGAGTGTTTTTAGGGAGTCGTTTTGAATTTCGGAGAATAGACTATTTTGCCTTAAAGTTTCGTAATAGTATCCATATTGCTTTAGTCCACTGTTCATAAACCTAGATTCAAACTGATATGATTTGGCAGGGAGGTCTCTAATTGGTCAAATACACCTGAAAAGCGGTGTGCTTTTATAGCTTCTATATTATTGAAGAGGGGAATTAAAAGTACGATAAAAAAACTTTAATTTTTTTTAATTGTGATTTGGCCGACAAATAATTATATGCCAATTCCCCAGATTCTAAATCTTTTTATCAGTTCCATTCATCTTTTAAAATACCGTAGCAACAGGTATTCCTTTTATAACCATCCATTAGGTAAACATTTTTGCGTAAGATACCTTCCAATTTTGCACCTAACTTTTCAACGGCCTTTCGGGAGGGGACATTACGCTCGTCAATTCTAAATTCGACTTTTTCGAAGTGCATTTCATTAAAAGCATAATTGAGCATAAGTAATTTTACCTGTCCATTTAGTCCTGTTCCGTGAAATTCGCGGCCTATCCAAGTAGCGCCTATTTCAAGAACTTTATTTTTGTAGGCTATGTTCATGAATCGGGTACTACCGGCGTAGGTTGCCATTTTTTTGTCATAAATAATAAACGGCATTGCCGCAAAGCTTTTTTCCTTTTCAACAGCCTCTTCCACATATTTTTTTAATGCTCCGGCGGACGCTATATCCGAAGGAGAGTATTGCACAAGTTTTTCTTGACAGGCAATGGGCGACAGCAAATGGTAATTGCTTAAAGTTAAAGGGGCTAGTTTAACAAAATCATTTTCCAGGGTAGGGCTAGGGCTTCTCATTTGATCAGATTATTAATTATGTCCTTTTTAATTTCGTGTCCACCCTCGAATTTAATTAATTCTGCCCTTCCGCTAAACAGGGAACTAGCTTTTTCCTGTTCCCTTTTTAGACGGACTTCGGTGATATATTCGTCCTTGTTGCCGATCACTAATTTTATCTGGGCATTTTTGGATTCTGAAAATTTAAAATCTTCGGGGGTAAGTTCTTCCGGAATTCCCCCAGCATATAATATTAATTGGTCAAAGCTGATTTTACTATTCGCTATCCAACGTGTGGCAATAGATACCCCTTGGGAAAATCCCAGTATAATGAGCTGGCAATGGTCTGGAATTTTTTCTGAAGCATACAGATTGTCCATATAGCTTAGGACATTTTTCGTTTCGGTAAGTCTATTCTCTTTGGTAAGCCAACTGGCGCCAACATGTTTGTATTCTGTATTCAAATAATATTTCGCGGGAGCTTGGGGTGCAATAATGTAATTTTCATCTTTGGCTAACCCAATAAAATATTTAAGAAAGTATTTGCTTAAAAACCCTATACCGTGAAAAACTATCCAAACGTTTTTGGTATTGTTACCTAGTGTATTCAAGGTGTTATACGTATTTGTAGTCGTATATGAGATTTGCTTTTCTTGAAGTTCCATGATTTTCAGATAAGGGATAAAGTAACACAAAAGTTGAATTTCTAATGCTTAATTTTACAAAAAATTAATACATGAACGATTACAAAGAAAAAATACTCAGAATTTGTAACGAGTCCAGCAAGGGAACTTTAATGGAAACCTTGGAAATCGAGTATATAGATGTTGGAGAAAATTTTTTGTTGGCCAAAATGCCCGTTACTTCTAAAGTTCATCAACCGGACGGTGTTTTACATGGGGGGGCAACAGTAGCTTTGGCGGAAAGTGTAGCAAGTGCTGGATGTTTTATTTTTTTGGATACAAAGGAATTTTTTATTCGTGGATTGGAAATTTCAGCCAACCATGTTAAGAGTATTCGTGAGGGTGATGTTTTTGCTAAGGCGGTTATTCTGCACAAGGGGCGTACAACACAAATTTGGGATATTAAGGTAACGGATGTGGATGGAAACCTAATTTCAGTTTGTAAATTAACTACAGTATCATTACCTAAGAAATAGTATGTCTTTAAGTTTTTTGGATCAAATTAGTACACAGTTCCACAAAGATCTTCCTTTTGTTGCCTATAGGAAACCGAATGAAGTTGAAGTAAAGGTGATATTTCAAAAGGACCAGGAATTGCATTATGTGAACGACTTTTCAGAAAGTGGCTTTGTTTTTGCCCCTTTCGATGGGCAAAGTCCAACGATTTTAATTGAAAACGATGAAGCTTATGTTGAAGCTTTTGAATCAAACCCTAGTTTTTCTACTAATTCTGTAATCTCTATACTAGAACAGGACTTGGATAAGGATTTTTATCTCAAATTAATTAAAAAGGCGATTGTCAAAATTGATTCGGGCGAAATCAATAAAGTGGTTCTTTCCAGAAGTATTGATTTGAAAACAACCAAGACTCCTTTTGTTTTGTTCAGTGAACTGTTGCACCAATATGCAAAGGCTTTTTGTTACATCTGGTTTCACCCGAAAATTGGAATGTGGTTGGGGGCTACTCCAGAAATATTTCTAGAAACCAGGAACAATCAATTCAAAACTATGTCCCTAGCGGGGACTCAATTACATCACGGAGAGGAAACCCCAAAATGGGAGGAAAAGGAGCTAGAGGAACAAGAAATGGTAACCCAATTTATCCACGATTCCTTGAAGGGAAAGGTTACCTCACTTTTGGTGTCCGAGGCTAATTCGACAAGGGCGGGAAATCTTTGGCATATAAAAACATCCGTTTCTGGCAACATGAGTACTTCGGGTCTCGAAGACATTATTAAGGCATTACATCCAACACCCGCTGTTTGCGGAGTGCCGAAAATGGGAGCAAAGGAGTTTATCCTAAAGAATGAGGGTTATGAACGACAGTTCTATACCGGCTTTTTGGGCGAACTAAATTTTAAAGAAGATGTAACAAGGCCGTCATCTAGGAAAAATCAAGAAAATAGAGCCTATAGGACCATAAAGAACAGAACCTCCTTGTATGTAAATTTAAGATGTATGCAAATATTGGGAAATAGCGTTAAGATATATGTAGGGGGTGGAATAACTAAGAGATCGGTGCCAGAAAAGGAATGGCAAGAGACAAAGGATAAAAGTAGTACCATGTTGAATATAGTTTTAAAGTAAACTAAAAAGAGAAATTGAATTGGTTTTAGAATTAGCTGCGTTGTATTTTTGCTGTAATGAAATATTCTAGTATTCCCTCCGCAAGGTCAGTTGTCCATCATTGCAAAGCAAGGGGCATAAAAAATATAATTATTTCTCCGGGATCAAGAAATGCGCCCTTGACCATTAGTTTTTATGAAGACCCATTTTTTAAATGCTTTAGTATTGTAGACGAGAGATCTGCGGCATTTTTTGCATTGGGCATAGCACAACAGTTGATGGAACCAACCGTGGTTTTATGTACTTCCGGTAGTGCGCTTTTAAACTATTATCCCGCTATTGCAGAGGCATTTTATAGTGACATCCCCTTAATAGTCTTATCGGCCGATAGGCCACGTTATAAAGTGGATATTGGGGACGGACAGACCATTAGGCAAGAGAATGTTTTTGATAACCACATTGGGTATTCTGCAAACCTAATGCTGGATATTTGTCATGCTACCGATAAAATACGAAAATACGACCCAAATCGATTAGGGCCGGACGAAACTAAATCCCAGGCACAGGTTCAAAAGTTTAATGATGCAGAACTTGAAAAGGCAATGCAGATAGCCATCTCGAATAGTACGCCAGTACATATAAATATTCCTTTCGAGGAGCCCTTGTATCAGACTATAGACATGTCCGATCCTTTACCACAGGTTAATTATACACCGGTCCAAGAAGAAAGTGGTATAGTGGAATGGCAGGAATATCTTAAAACATGGCAAAGTTCTTCTCGAAAAATGGTTCTTGTTGGCGTAAATCCACCGAATGCAGTAGAGCGGCAGTATTTGGACATATTGGCAAAAGATCCATCGGTTATAGTATTGACAGAAAGTACATCCAATTTATTTCACCCCAACTTTTTTCCCAATATAGACAGTATCATAGCTCCAATTGAGAAATCTGGGAACAGGGAGCAATTGTTCAAAATGTTACAACCGGAAATTGTGCTAACTTTTGGGGGGCTAATTGTTTCAAAGAAAATTAAAGCATTTTTAAGGGGTTATTCCCCTGTACTGCACTGGCATGTTGATACCAAAAAAGCGAATAACACCTTTTTTTGCCTGAAAAAGCATTTTAAGACAAGTCCCAATGATTTTTTTAAATATGTTTTAGAAGGAAGTCCCGCCAGGGAAAGTGGCTATTATGCGTATTGGGCAGCTAAAAAGGTTCATTATAAGTCAAAAAGAAAAGAGTATTTAAGCACATTGGCATTTTCTGACATGTTGGTGTTCCATGAGGTTTTGGACAGCCTCCCCAAGAATTATCAATTACAATTGTCCAATAGTTCTACGGTTAGATATGCACAATTGTTCGATTTAGACCCCTCTATCCGCGTTTTTTGCAATCGTGGCACCAGTGGTATTGATGGTAGCACTTCTACTGCAGTAGGTGCTTCAATATATGATACAAACCCAACATTATTGGTTACTGGCGATTTAAGCTTTCTATATGATAGCAACGGCTTGTGGAATAATTATATTAAGCCAAATTTCAGGATTATTGTCATCAACAATGACGGGGGAGGTATTTTTAGGATTTTACCAGGAAAAGAGGAAAGCAGTAACTTTAATACCTTCTTTGAGACAACTCATAATATTGAGATTCGGCACCTTGCTGAAATGTATAAGTTTGGATTTGAATCAGTTTCGAATAAAATCGACTTAAAAAAGGCCTTAGACAATCTTTATAAAGAGTCCAAAAAACCTAAGATATTGGAAATTAAAACCCCGAGATTATTAAATGACAAAATTTTGCTTAGTTATTTTGATTTTATATCTTAGAAGAATATAAATCTAATCATTATAAGAATATTAACTATTATGAGCAAAAGAGACGAATTGATCGAAAAATATGCTGCAGACATCAAAGACAAATTTGGTGAAACGCCGAATATGGATTTATTGACCAAGGTCACCATCGGATTAGGGCCATCTATTTATAATATGGATGCCTCAAAAGTTTCCGGATCGGATGACAAAGAATTGCAAACGGTCAAAAATAACTTCTTAATTAAAAAACTTGGGTTAAATGATAGCCCACAATTGATGGATGCTATAAAAAGCGTTACAGACAAGTATGGTAGTTCTGTGAAGAGTAAACACCGAGCAGTGGTTTATTATATGCTGGCAAAACACTTCAAGAAGGAAGCCGTTTATAAGAAATAATATTCGTATAGAATTATATGTAAAAGCCGTTCCTTTAAAAAGAGCGGCTTTTTTTTATAGAGATTCTTTTTAAACGTATTTTTGCCGCATGATAGCACTTGGGAAATATAACAATTTAGAAATACTAAGGGATACTACAGTAGGTCTCTTTTTGGGCGATGACGAGGATAATGATGTTTTGCTGCCCAATAAATATGTGCCGGAAGAGTTTGAGATCGGAGATAACATAGAAGTTTTTTGCTATTTGGATCACGAAGAGAGAATTGTGGCAACTACATTAATACCATTTGTCACCGTTAATCAGTTTCAATTGCTTCAAGTAGCCGAAGTAAACGAATACGGAGCTTTTATGGATTGGGGATTGGAAAAGCATTTATTGGTTCCTTTTCGGGAACAACGTAATAAAATGATGGATGGTCAATGGTATGTTGTTTACTGCTATTTGGATGAAAAAACGGATAGATTAGTGGCTTCGAATAAACTGGATAAGTTTTTATCCAATGATGAATTGACCGTAGACGCACTGGACAAGGTAGATCTAGTGGTTACTAGGCTTACAGATTTGGGATGGGAAGTTATTATCAACCATAAGCACAAAGGTTTGGTCTATTCCAACGAAATATTTAAAAAGGTAGCCGTAGGGGATAAATTAGAAGGGTATATCAAGAATATTAGACCCGACAATAAGATTGATGTTAGTTTGCAGCCCATAGGATACCAAAGTTTGGAGCCGGCCGCTAATCTAATTTATGAAAAACTTGTAGCCAATGGAGGGGTCTTAAATTTACATGACAAATCTGACCCTGAGGATATTAAGAAAATAATGCAGATGAGCAAGAAGACATTTAAAAAGGGGGTAGGGGCATTGTATAAAGAGCGTAAAATAGAAATCAAAGCCGATAGCATTCGCTTAATATAAAATGGCTTTGTTTAATTAATCGGTTTTAAATAAATGGAGTTCAATATTTTATAGATTTTTGACCTTGATTTGTTGTCGTTTTACTACAAAAACTATTACTTTTACAACATCGAAGTTTAAAAATATAAATAGTCGATTTATTTTTATTACTTTTAGAATTCACCCCTTAAATAATTAGCCTATGCCATTCATAGAGGAAAGTGATTTATTAGAATTGCATAAAGACATTGACAAGGCTCAAATTATAAATGAGCGTCTATTGGATCAAATTAAATACAAGAACAAGGAATTAAAGCGAAGTAAGATACAGCGAAATCTTTTTGGCAGTGTTACGGTGCTTTTTTTAATAGGTACTTTGGCCGTTTTCTCCTATAACGCCGGTTTTATTAGGTCATCCAATTTTGAAAACAGGAATAACCTTAGAAATAATCTCCTGGTATCTATAGATAGCTTGGATGTCATAAAAGCTAGAATTGATAATCTTAAAGAGCAGAATGAAGAACTTAGCTTGGTAAAGGAATTTTATTTGGCCAAAAAGTTTTTGGATAAAGAAAAAATTTACTCTGTACAGGTTAAATCCTTTGTAGACAACAATATAACCCTTGCTTCAGAATCGCTTAGCAATACAATATTTGCAAAAGCAAATCCTTTTTATTCTTATTCCTTGGGTAATTTTGAAACCTTGGAAGAAGCTAGGTCTTTTAGGTTTCAATTGGTGAAAATGGGCTTTGAGGATGCCTTCGTAGCTTCATACAAAGAAGGAAAGCGTGTAGAAATAGAAGACCCGTATTAAATTGCTTAAATTAAAAGCGTGGATAAGTGCGGCCAGATTGAGGACACTTCCTCTTTCGTTGTCAGGAATAGTGGTGGGTACAGCTCTAGGAAGTATGTATGGCCAATTTCAATGGGATATTTTTGTATTTGCTATGTTCACTACCGTAGCATTTCAGGTTACCTCTAATTTTGCCAATGACTATGGCGATGGTGTTAAAGGCACTGATAATGAAAATAGGGTAGGACCTAAGCGTGCCCTTCAAAGTGGGCAATTATCCCGAACAGAACTTAAGAATGGTATTTTATTTTCGATTGCTGTTTGTGTTATTTTAGTTATTTCCCTTTTATACAGCTCATTTGGTACTAAAAATTTGTTGTTCAGTATTATTTTTGGTGCCTTGGGAATTTTAAGTATATGGGCGGCCATAAAATATACTATTGGATCCTCGGCCTACGGATATAAAGGTTTGGGCGATTTATTTGTATTTCTGTTTTTTGGATTGCTAGGGGTATTGGGGTCCATGTTTCTTTATACAAAAGCACTATACGCGACCCCTGTTTTACCGGCAATAACTATTGGACTATTGAGTACCGGAGTACTGAATCTTAATAATTTAAGGGACTATCAGTCCGATAAGCTTTCCAATAAAAATACCTTGATTGTTAAGATGGGTGTGCTAAACGGTAAAAAATATCATGTTTTACTTATTATATTGAGTTTTATAAGCATTTTAGCCTTTACCATAGTAAATTACCAGAATTGGAAAAATACTATTCATTTATTGGCATTTGTACCTATCTTTATACATCTAAATAAAATGTGGAAGCTTAAAAATACAATTCTACTTGATCCTGAATTGAAGAAATTGGCACTTAGTACATTTCTATTGGCAATTCTGTTTTATTTTAGTTATAATAATTTTTTGTAGTTTTGAGTAAATAACCAATCAAATAAATACACTTTGGAACAACCAATTAGAATTCTTATTGTAGAGGACAACGTGATTATTGCAGATGACATGCAATCTATGTTGGAGGAGATTGGATACGAAATCGTAGACAATGTTATTGTGTACGAACAGGCAGTTGAGGTATTAAAAAATAAGGAAGTTGATCTTGTGCTGATCGACATAATTTTGGCCTCGGATAAAACTGGTATCGACTTGGGCAAGCACATCCGAGAAAACTATAATATTCCCTTTATTTTTGTGACATCCAATTCCGATCGGGCAACTGTGGAAAATGCTAAGACCGTAAAGCCAAATGGGTATTTGGTTAAGCCTTTTGAGCAACAGGATTTGTATACTTCCATCGAAATTGCACTTTCTAACTTTATTTCCGTTAAAAATAATGGGGCAGGAGTAAGTCAAGAAGAGGAAGATGACAGGTTAATGTCCAACAAAGTTTTGAAGGATTCCATTTTTGTTAAAAAACAACATTTGTATTATCGAATCCAGTTTGGAGATATACAGTTCATAAAGGCGGATAACGTTTATCTGGAAGTAAATACGGTAGATAAAAAGTTTTTGGTACGTTCCCCGTTGAAGGATTATTTAGAGAAATTACCACAACAGAAATTTTATAGGGCACATAAATCCTATATCGTTAATGTGGATCATATAGATGCCATTAACTCCAAGGATATTTTAATAAACAATACCCTGATTCCTATTTCAAAAGAATTTAAGGAATTTATAATATCGGCTATGAATTCTTAAGTAATAGCCTGGTAAAAACAGAAAAAAGGTGCTTTAGGGCGCCTTTTTTCTGTTTTATGGGTGGGGTTGGATAGGTAAAATCTTTAAGTGATTATGTAAAGTGCTGGTAGAACACATTTATAATTTTAACCTGTATATCCTTTTCTTTGGAACCGTTATTTAGGAATGTTTTTATTTTTAGCTCCGTAAAAAAAAATCTAATAAAATTAAGCGTAGTTATATAACCATACAATGTCGATTCATTTAAATTAGACTTGTAGAACGTTCCATTTCCCTCAATTTAGTCAAGGCCTCCGATTTTGAGTTCACATTCAATTTTAAGTATATATTTTGAATGTGAAAATTTATAGTGCTTGGGGTAACATATAAATTATCAGCAATTGTTTTATAGGTTGCTCCCTGGCTTAAATGATCAATAATTTCGTTTTCCCTTTCTGAAAATGCGGCATATGATTTTCTTTGGAACATAGAAATTATTTTCTTTGCAATATCATTGCTTATGGTTGCCCCTTCGTATTTTATGGCATTCAAGGCATGGTATAGACTGTTTATGTTTACTGGTTTTGTGAGATAGCCATTAGCCATATTTTTAAAGGCTTTTTTTACAGTCTCGAAATCACTTTCGGCACTTATCATGATAATTTTAACCTTGGAATCCTTTTTCCGAAAGTGTCCAATTCCTTCAATACCACAACCTTCCGGCATAGAAACTTCGGAAACAATAATATCAGGCAGGACATTGTCGTAATCCAGTAGAGCGTCCTTGACAGAAGCGTACACTCCTACAAGCGAATATTCTTTGTATGTTTCAAAATAATAGCTGTAAGCCTCGTGAAATGATAGATGGTTGTCTATTACAATAATTTTCAGAACATTGGATTTCATATATTTTGGGATTTGGGGAATTCTTTAATGCTTATCTTAATTTTGAATGGCCATGGATTACATGTGGAAACGTACGATACATATTCAAGTTGGTATGGAAAGTTTATTCTAAGGATATTCGGCGTAATTCAATTAAACTAATAACTGATACTCCAAAGGGTCACTCTACTTATACCGATGCCATAACCTAGAAAGTCATTGATCCATATTTATAAAGGGGGGTAAGACGTAAATCGCCCTTGCTTTTTTGTAGGGATGATGTTATTTTCATGATTTGGGATTATGATTATTATTTCTGCTCTTACTCTTTTTGTTTTTTTAATTTTTTAAAATCTAAAATAAGTAGGTGGCATATTATAAGAGTGTAGGTACTATCTTAAATGTTTTGAGCCAGTTTCTGATTTTGATTATAAAACTTAAAATTTTGTTAATAAAAGTTAAATATAGAATTTAATTTTATAAAATCAATATAAAAACGATGTATTTTCCTACAAAATAAAATTGACATGGTTATTATGAATTATTATTAAAAAAATACATGTTTTGCTGATATATTCTTATTCCATTTTTAATGGATTGAATATGAGTTATCTAGGGTAAATCGGTCATTTCATAATTATAGTGCTTCCCAAATGTTTTATAAAGCAAGTAAGGAAAGTAGGTGAAATCGGAATACTGTGGGCGGACAAAGGGTTGAGTAAATCCTTTTTGGCTCGGTCACTATTAGTAGTCCACTGTATATATCAATATCTAGACTGTTCGAATAGCGTTTTTAGTTATTCGAAGCGGTTATTTAGTTCATCCGCGTCTTCGTACAGATTCTCGGCTGTGACGGTATTGCTATAAACTTGCATGATCCATTTGTCTTTTTGATACTTTCCATCCAAATCTGAAGTATATGCCATTTCGGCGTCATTTTTCTTATTGTAATCAGCTAAATATACATAGTATAGTCCATTTTCTTTATTGAAAAATTGCTTGGCACTTACGCCCTGTTGGCCTAAATCTTTTATAAATGAATCCACATTTTCTTTATTCTTATAAACATTGGCTATCAAATAATAGCCCGATTTTACTCCAGCTATATCTGACTGTTGTTCCATTCTAATGGGCAATTTTGAGTATTCTTTGCGTTCGGGGTTATTTATACGGTAGATTGTCTTTTCTTGAATATCGGCCACAGCGGTTTCATATTGTTCATTGTTTAATTTTTGCAGTTCCGGTTTCATGTTTTGTTTTATTTCGTCCTTTATGATGTGTACCAACATATTGAACCTTTTGTCAATCTCCCTCTTGTTCGCTGTCTCTAAAGAGTCCTGCCTTAAAATCAATCCATCCAATATTAAGCGATTTTCATTAGCAAGGGTATTTTGACATATATCACTTTTTTCAGTCAAACCGCCATTACCAGTATTGCCAGTATTACCCGTATTAACAGTTAGATTGATAATATGGTCATCTACGGTTTTATTTTTGACCAGTTCTTTTAATAGTAAATGATTTTCATATGCCAAGGAATTTTGACAATCACAATCATTATTTTCACTGGATAACCTAAGCATTTGGTTACCAGAACCATTTTTTTGAGGTACATCAACCGATGCCTGTTGGTTCTGGGAGGGAAGGCTTCTTTGTTCTGTTTCGCTCTTTTTTATTTTAGCGTTTAACTTGGCAATTTGCCCCTCATATCTCCTGGTTTGAACCTCCATTTTGTCATACTTGGGTTTTGAGGGCTTTTTGGAACGGGAATTTCTGCGGTTTTTAGTATTGGCAATATAATTTCCTGGATAGGAAGTGTTGTTTTTGAAGGTATAAGCGAGCGTTATTTCATGATTCCAGCCAAGGCTAGCTCCATAATCCAAAAACTTCTTTTCAAATACATACCCGATAGATATCTTTTTGCTAAGATTAAAACCAAGACCTAGAGACAATCCATATCTGTTGTCCAAAGTGGTTTGCAACCAACCATATTCCGGGAGATCTAACAATACAGATCCTATAAAGGAAAAATTAGCCTCCTCCTTGCTGTGTACTTGTAAAAGTGGCATAATTCTGGCTTCGGAAAATAAACCTCCTCTAGCGTTCACTATATAGGTATATTGGAGGGAAGCTTTTATGGTTTTTTCGCTAAATTCTGTGACTATACTATTGGTCGTTTGATTGTAGCTGAGTAGATTTTCCGCATATAAACCAAAATCAATTTGGCCTAATGATAGGGCAAGCCCAGGTTGAACGGTCAACTTGGTTTCTTTTCTGGCATCCAATATTTTAGGGTCATTCTCGAGGGCTATAACCCTGTTTTTATCTATCCCTTGGTTTATGTAGGTGATATTTACCCCAAAAGTCAATTTATTTTTCTTGCTTAGCTGTGTAGCGTTGGCGTAGTTGGCATTTAAACCAAATTCTTGCATAACCCCGTCCAAATGGGTATAGATCCCAAGGCCAACCGCCGCATTGTCATTGAGTTTGTTGCTATAACCTAAAAAATAATTTTGATTGTTATCAGCGAAGGTCGCATACTGGTTCCTGTGTAAGATATTAAGGTAAGATTTATTTTCCCTGACCAGTGAGAAGGCCGGATGAATTAAAAATCTATTGAAGACTAATTGGTTGTGATAGGATGTGGTTGAACTAAAGTCTGAATTGGCTTCTTGACAATATATAGTGGTTTCGCAAAGCAGAATGCAAACAAATATAAGGAAGTATACCTTCTTAAAAGTGGCAACTCTGCAGTTCATCCAAGGGGAAATTTATGTTATGCCGATCATAATGTGTTCTTTATAATCATATATCGGGTATCTCTCTGTTAACTTGGATTATTCATTTAAAATTGACCACTAACCTGGTCGGGGCTTCGGAAAATTAAACTTGATATAGTCCAAAAATAACAGAGGACCAAATTACAATTTTGTAGGTAAATTCCTACTGTTAATTTATCATAGGTTTGTGGTTCAAAAGGTGGCCTATTAATTTAAAGCCTACAATTGATGTTGGCATTACTCTTCAAAGACTGTGTTTGAATAATTAATTTGTGAATTATCATTGATAGATTCCAAAATATTTAATGGTCTTTTATCCAATAACCTTTCCTTTTTATCCTTGGAATAAGTGAAAGCTACCCGTTGAGGATTACTTTTACTGGCACCTCGATTAGACATAACGTACCCCATTCCGTTTTGTCCGGTTAGTAAAATTGAAAAGTCATCTTCAATACTATTAATGTTATTTCCTAGGTTGACAGAGGTTCCTACTTTTTTATGATCAACTTGCACCATGTACACATCAAGTCCACCAAAACCTTTTCGTCCTTCAGATGCAAAAACTAGGGAAGACCCCTCTATTATCTTTGGATATAGGTCATTGTCGTCCGTGTTTACTTTTTGACCTAGATTTTTAGCTGTTCCAAATGAACCGTCTCTTTGAATGTCTGCCACGTATATGTCATACTTTCCAAAAGTTCCGGGCATATTAGAAGCAAAGAACAATCTTTTTCCGTCAGGTGAAACTGTTGGGTGAATGGCCGAGTAATGTTTGGGTACCAATGCAACTTCTTTTATGTTTTCCCATTTCCCATTTACTTTATTAGCCTTGTAAATTCTGTGTACCAATTCCTTTTTGGAAAGGACCCCATATAGTGGTTTTGTATAAACGGCCTTGCTAAAATAAGCCGTACGGCCATCGTCAGTAATTGCAATTGGCGCATTGTAGGCAAACTTGAAATTTTCCCTAATCTCAATACTGGATGCCGAATCATTTCCTAGACCCAAATCTTCTATTGTAAGTTCTTGTGTTGCTACAGCTTCTTGGCTCTGTTGAAAATTAAAATCTCGATATTTGCTTTCCTTACTATTTGTAGTGGTATTTGCCACAGGATTACCGTTTATTTGATAATCCACTTTAATTTGGGCAAGCCAATCTTTATCTTCGGAAGGACTTTCCAAGTTGGTAGATCTAATACTTTTAAGGGCAAAAAGATAACGTTCATAATAACTTGAACTTACCGTGGTATTAGCGGTTGCGTCAATTAATTTTTTATACCAAAATGTAGCTTCTTGATAATTTTCTACCAAAAAGTTAGCATTGCCCAAGTCCTCAAATATTTCATTTTCTTTATATCCTAATTTAAGGAGTTGTTGATACTTATCAGCTCTGTTGCTGTTTTCGTAACTATTAGGGTTGTCACGGCCCAAAGTCTTAGCTTCTTGTGCCGACATTGAACAGAAGAATAAGGTAATAATGCAGCCAATGACTCCTCTGAAATTAATGTATCGGTTCATATTATTGGATATTGGGGTGTTATACGAAGCAAAGGTCTTGAAATTTGTAGGAATAGTTATTAGTAATATTTCATAGGTTTTTATATTTCGAGGCTGATTTCTACCTAATTAGGATATGATTGGGTTTACTTTATGCACTTGATTTTCTAGTATTTCATAAAAAAATGGTCCCGAGAATTCTCGGGACCATTTAAGAATATGAATACAGCAGTCTGTGGTGGATATTCTGCCTTAGTTCTGTAATTACTTAAGTTCGGATTTCCTTGCCTGTGATTTTAAGAAAGAAAACAGGTCAATAACTTCCTGCTCATTCAATCTATTTAATAGTGAAGGCATCATTGCCGATCTTTTGGAAACTACCTGCGTCTTAATATTAGCCTTGGCCAACTTTGTTAGTTGTTCCGCGTTTAAAGGGTTTTCGTTGATAATAATAGTATCATTGGTTTCATTAATAATACGTCCCCAGTGTCCTTTATCGTCGTTCATGGTAATTTCTACGGCCTCATATTGGTCAGAAATGGTCTTATTGGGATTAACGATCGCTTCGGCTATATCCTTCGTAGAAAACCGCGAAGTTACCTGAGTTAAGTCAGGACCTATGCTGGCCCCATTTCCCTGCAAGGCATGGCAAGAGCTGCACAGTACTGCTTTGAACATATCTTCACCATTTTTCAAATCCCCATTATCACCTGCAGAATCGTACAGCGCAACAATTTCTGCTACAGACCAGTTTTTACCAGGTCCTTTTGGGTGAGGAAGATTGGCCAAATCCGTGCTGTTCAACTGAATTAGTTCCTCGCCTGATAAAGTCAATAGATTTTCCTTTTCGGCTTGTGGTACGTGTACCAATGCATTTTCTCTTATTTTTAATAAGAACTTGGAGTAACTTTCACCACCGTTGGCTGCGAAAAGTCTTGAATAATACGTGAAATATTTTTCTCTCAATGCTTTGGTCCAACCATTAGGGGCATAACTTAATGCCTTTACATAGTGTATCAGTTCAGCAGGAGGAGTATTGGATTTCATTCGCTCAATGGTTCCTCCATATTGCTCACTACGCCCGGTCACATCTTTTTCTATTATCGTCGTAATTTTTTTGGTTTGGGCCAAAGTGTCCAATAACTTCATTGTTTTTGCTACAACCGAAGGATTTTCTACATATGCCAATAACTGAACTAATTCCCTATTAACCTGGTTGTTCAGAGTTGGGTAGGCGGGATCTAATTTTTTAGAGACTGCGGATTTAACATTTTTGTTAAAATCACCTCTTATAAATAGTAGATCACATGCCCTAATAAAATCTGTTTTTAAATTTGTTGTTAGATCAGGGAAGGAAATGGACATTAATTTATTCATGGCGTTTTCCCTATTTTCCTGATTCCCGATCCTAGCTAGGGCAATACCACTTTGAATTAAAATGGATGGATCGCTTTCGGAAACTAGTCTTTCTTGAATTGTTTGCACATCTTGGTATTCCAAAGCTACCCTGGCCGCATATCTAATTCGTCTGTCTTGGTGTTGTAAGGAAGACCAAATAAGATCTATATCCCCTTTCTTTCCCGATGCAAATGACTCCAGCTTTCTTCGAAGCTGTTGTTCCTCCGTAACAGCAGTATTTTCTACTTCCTTGCCCTTATCCTCTCCATTATAAAATACTCGGTACATTCCGGACTCCAATCTTCTGCCACCAGTAAGGAAATACATGGCGCCATCATCCCCGGCAACTCCATCTGTCAAAGGGAGGGAGGCCCCTGATAAAAATTCTTCCTTGGTGCCTTTATAAGTGGCTCCATCCGGTGTCATTGAAATAAAATACATGGTTCCAAAACTCCAGTCGAACACAAAGAGCCCTTTTTTATAATATTCCGGAAAATCCAAAGTGTTTCCTGCTAATACTCCAGTAGGAGACCCTTGTCCTATGTCTACTACACTTGGCACATTATCGGGGTAATAGGCTGGCCATTTACCAGATCCAGTTCTCCAACCAAATTCGGATCCATTGGTTATATGGCATACTCTAATGGGTCTGTACCAAGGAGACCCCATGTCCCATTCCATGTCAGAATCAAATGTAAAAAGCTCCCCATCTGTATTAAAGGCGAGGTCATAGGCATTTCTAAATCCAGTAGCAATAACGGTTAATTCTTTACCGTCCTTATCGGTTCTTGCCACCCAGCCACCAGGTGCCACCACATCATTTGCATGGCCTCTAGGATCCTTAATGGCATCGAAGAGTTGATCTTCGTCCCAAATGGGTTTTTGAATTGAATTAAAGGTTTTTGGCAAAAGGGTATGATTTCCCCCAGACATGTAAATATATCCATCAGGACCTAAAATGATTCCATGTGGGCCATGTTCGCCCCTTCCAACGAATTGGAATAAGAAATCAACCTTGTCCAAGGCTCCATCGGCATCAGAGTCCGTTATTTTATATAAACCGCTTTCCTCTTGGTTATCTGAATTGGACATGACGTAAAGGCTATTGTATGCCCATAAAAGTCCATGTGCATTACCTATTTTTAAAGGAATGGAATCAACTTTAATTTTTTCTTTCGAACCAATTTCGGGTACCTCTACATAATATAAAGCACCATATTGGTCAGATGTAATAAAGCGTCCCTTATCATCTTTGGTAATAGATACCCAAGATCCTTGGTCCATATCACTTGGACTATATAATTTTTCTACCACGAAACCATCTTTGACTAAAATGTTCGGGTCAGATTCAACTGGGGCCGGGGACTTACAGCCCAAAATCATAATAAAACACACCAATAAGGATGTACTAATTCTACTCATACCTGAATTTATTTAAATGTTTAAGCAATTATTTTTCAAATCATTGATAGTTGGTTGGTTATCGACTGCGAAATGAACAATAATAACACTATCCTAAGCATCTAATATAGGTAAAAGTTTAAAACCTTTAATAACTGAAATCTATTTCTATAGTGTCATCGGTGTTTTTACTGATTATACTGAAAATTGACACTAAATTTGGCTGTAATGTTAAATAAATATAAAAGCACTATTCGTTGAAACTGGTCGTTATTTGACGGAATGTCTGCTTAAAGACGGATGACTCCGCCTTTAAGCGAGTATAGGATTGCCAATACATCTTTCTTGTCTTCATCCCCAAAATTATTTTTATCCATAGCTTCCAAAATATCATCTACAGCAGCCAAAAATTCTTGTTCCGATATATTCATGCCTTTGTGGGTTGAAACCATATCCCTGCCTTTGTATTCTTGGGGTCCACCGGCACCGGCACAAAAAAAATGGACCGTATGTTGTTTAATGGCCATTAGGCGTTCTGGTTGATCTTTATAAGGTATAAATCTTGGACTTACATGTGGATTGACCATATGGAGATTTACTACATCATCTACTAATTTGGTAATTCCTTTTAGTTCACCTAATCTGTTATAAAGTGTCCGTGTCATAATATTATTCTTTAGTGGTTTATTTCCTTATCAAGATTAGGCTCTTTTTCGGAAAAGCAATGATGTAATTCATTCAAATAATTACATTTTTAATGCATTGGTAACTTATTTGGTCAATTTTAGCTTGCCAAAGCTGTTGTCCTTTTAGTAAAGAGGATACAATGTATTTTTATTGAATAAAATTTAAACAACAGGATGGGTATTGGAGGGCAATGCCTTAAAAATTATATAGTTAACAGCTATTTTATTAGTGGAACAATTGTAAGATTATGGCAACATTTTTTAAATATAAAAAGGGTTTGCAGCAGAATATTCCGCTACAACCCTTTTTATTTGTATTGTGGTTAACTTGCCTAATTTTTTAAGAAGTGGCCACCCCTAATGTATATAATTGTTCCAAATTGGGTGATGTACTACCACCAGCAGGTTCCAACGTTATACCAAATGCTTCCGACTCATTGGGATTGGCAAGGGCAAATACTTTATTGTCATCCTCAATAAAGTCCGCTAACAGTCCCATGCTGGTAGGCGTTAATGGATTCAGTTTTAAGGACCACACCTGGTAAACAAATCCATCCGGGGGATCAGGTAATCCTTGGGCATCTATAAATACTTTCTTTTCATGCTTGTTCCAATAAGCTTTGGCGTATGAGGTAGGGGAGACCGTTTGTCCTCCCAAGGCTACTACCGTAATATTTTTATCGCGAATAGTGTTTAATAAATCTTCTGTCTTTTCCAAGGAATTTTCAGAATCGGCAATCTGCTGTTCCATGGCACTATTTTCTTGTGAAACCACTTCTATATCCGACAAAAGCTGATTGTTCTGTTGGTACAGCCAAATTAACCCTCCCATAAATATCAAGGATACTGCCCAGCCCAAATAAGCAGTCCAACCAACGCTATTTCGGGTTTCCACAGTTGGGGAAGTACCTTCCTTGGCCATTCTATTGCGGATATCACCAAAACCCAATGTTCCGGGGGAAACTGTTTTGGTCAAAGTAAGGACAGATGTTTCAATGGCCTCTATTTCTTTTTTTATCTCTGGATATTTTTCCGCATTTAGATACACCTCCAAATTTTCTAAATGAGAAAGTGTTCCAGCAACGTAAAGTTCCAATATGCCTGATCCTATGTATTCCTTTGTATCCATATTATAATGCCATGTTGTTCCTAATTTGGGAAATGCAGCTTCTATTTCTAGTTTTTACGGTCCCCAATGGAATATCCAATTCTTTTGATACTTCTTTTTGCGTAAAGCCCTTAAAGTAAAGTAGCTCTATTATCTCTACACACTTTTCCTTTAAATTTACTAATAGTTTTTTTAAACCGATGGTATCTTCCTGGCCAACTTCACTATCTTCCTTGCTTTCCAAAATACCTACGAAGTAATCTGCGGAAAGGTTCTTTTTACTGTTTTTATGCGACTTACTACGTATTTCATCGATAGCTGCATTCCTGGCAATATTTAATATCCATGTAAAGAATCTCCCCTTTGAGGCATTATAGCTCGCGGAATTGTTCCATGCCTTCATAAAAACATCCTGACAAATTTCTTCAGCAATATCAGTATTCTGAACAATGGTGTTTATTACGCCACATATATTTTCAGAATACATAGTATACAGCTTTTCAAAAGCGGCAGTATCCTTTTTTTGAAATTGTTCTACAATTACATCTAATTCCATTCAAGAAATTTTTTAAAGATAAAAAAAGCTACTTTATAAGCAGCTTCATGATTTTGTTAATAGTTATTATTCAATAATTCCTGCGCAACTTATTCTTCCTCCAGCATCTCCAGTGGGTTGGGTAATAAAATCATCGACCCCTTGATGTACGATTACTCCCTTCCCCAAAAGGTTTTTGGCCTCATCATCACATCCCAAACACCATTCATTGGTAGAAAATTCCACCGTGGCATTGCCATCGGTATCTGCAGTAAAATTACCAATATCCCCTTTATGATAGCCATCCTCAGAACCCCATTTGCCATGAGGGGCAAAGGTAGGATTCCAATGTCCTCCAGTAGATTTCCCATCGGCAGAAGAACAGTCGGCCTTTTCATGAATATGGATTGCATGTTCACCAGGTGTTAATCCAGACAGTTTTGTTTTCATGCTCACCGTTCCGTTTTCTTCAGTAAAACTAACTTCTCCTTTCACATTACTGTCGCTTTTTGGCTCCAATGCGAATGTAAGTGTCTTTACATTTATTTTTCCCTTAATTTTCGTAGCTACAGATTTAACCTCTTCTATACCCTCCTTTGAATCTTTTTTCACTTCTTTACAGCTATAAGCAGTAATAAATAGAACTGCCAAGAACAATGCATTTATATATTTCATTTTTAAGTTATTTTTTGTTATGAATAAAATTACCAATTAATAAAGGAGATATCAAGCTACCGCATGATATGTGTTATTATTGAACTGATTAGAGTTAAAAATACAATTTGCTTAAACTGAAAATCCCCGTTTTTGATTATTTCAAAAACGGGGATTTACTATTAAACTATGTTTCACAATTCTACTGAACGGGCATTGTCAATTGGTCCTACCAGCTCATTTGGAATTATTCTTATGAAACATTATGCGCTACAAGTCTTACTTTTCTTGCAAAAGAACATCAGCATGTACGGCAACTTCACTCCATGTTTTACTTACACCATCTTTTCCGGTGTGCAATACTTCGCAAGCTTTGTTTATGGAGGTTACCGCATTTAAGGCGTCCCAATTCTCCAAATTCATTACTCCGCTAAATGAATACCTGTTATCCCCTGATATTGTATGGTCTAAAGGAATATTTGCCGTTTTTCCATTTAAAGTAACGTCTATAGAGCATTTATCCGCTCCTGAAACTTTAAATTCCCCAGAAATAAGTTCTGTATTCTCCATAACACCAAAGAAGAACTCCAAAATTTTTGGGTCTCTTGTACCGGTGGCATCATTGGTAAACAAGCTACTTACAGGAATACTAAATGTAGTTCCGTTTAGGGCTTGCAGTGCAGTAATACCCTCATTGGTTTCTTTAATATTGATTTTGGTAAACTTGCCACCAACAGGTAATTTTTCGGTGGTCTTATAGGCCGTGAAACTAACTTTGGTAGAATCTTTTACCAAACTAAATTTTTGGGAAGATGTGGCCTCCAATTCTACGGCCTGTTCATCTTGTCCCTTTTTAGCATCCTTACAGCTTATTCCAGTAATTAGAAGCAAGCTTAAGCATGCAAAAGCAATTTTTTTCATGTTGTTTTATTTGAAATATTAGCTATAAAGTTAAGCATAAATAATATCGTTGAACAATTCTTTAAAATGATTTAATAATATTTTAATTGAGCAACTTGATATAAGGTTGAAGGCGGAAATAGTTCTATTTATTTATCAATGTGGTGATCACCCTTGTTTCACTGTGCAAAGTTCTGTGGACGGGGCATTTATCGGCGATTTCCAAGATTTTGGAAATTTGTTTCTCGTCTAGGTCCCCAGTCAGTTTTATGGCTCTATTAAACGTGTCTATTTTTGCCTCACTCGATTCACAGTTCCCGCAATCGGCTGCGTGTATTTTCTGATAGGACGTATGCACTTCTACGTTTACCAAAGGCCATTTTTTTCTTTTGGTGTACATCTGAATGGTCATCACAGTGCAGGCCGATAGTCCTGCCGAGACCAATTCATAGGGAGAGGGTCCAAAATTGTTCCCGCCATAGGAAACAGGCTCATCAGCAATCATATAATGGCTACCAACTTTCATTTGGGTGGTAAATCCGTCTTCCTTGTCTAAACTGGCTATGACCTCTTGTTCAGTTTCAAGGGCTATAGGACCAGGCATATCCAAATACCTTTTGGACCAACCTCCTATAATTTCACCAGCATAGGAAGCGTCTATAGGGTCGTTCAGTAAATGATCTGCCCCATCTAGGGAAACAAAGCTTTTGGGATGGTGTGCCGCTATGTAAATTTCCTCGGCATTTTTAATTTCGACAATAGTATCTTGTGGTGAGTGTAAGATTAAAATTGACTTATCGATATTTCTTAGGGTTTCTTGAAAGCTGTGTGATTTTAGATCTTCCAAAAACTGTTGTTTTATAGTAAAATTTCTGCCTCCAATATTTACTTCAGCAACACCTTTATTGTTGATAGCATCAATATCATTTTTAAAAATATGTTTAACATGTAACGGACTGGATGGAGCACCAATAGTAGCAATAGCCCTAATGGAGGATATTTTTTTCGAAGCTAGAATGGCCGCAGCTCCCCCTAAAGAGTGACCAATAATCAATGTAGGGGAAGTGTAGTTTTCTTTTAGGTAGTTGGCGGCTTCCAATAAATCTTCAACGTTTCCTGAAAAATTGGAATCGGAAAACTCACCTTCACTTTCCCCAAGACCGGTAAAATCGAATCGCAAAACGCCAAAGCCCAGATCAGTAAGGGCTTTACTTATATTTTTAACAGCCTTAAAGTTTTTATTGCAGGTAAAACAATGGGCAAATAGCACAAAATTATGTGGAAGTTGGTTGACCGGGAAAGCCAAACGTCCTACCAAAGTTTCACCATTGGCATTCTTAAAAGTTACTTTTTGCAGATTCATAGCACTATTTTTTTTTCAGGATACTTCTTAAGTCGGGATTATAGGTAATACCTATCTGAAGTCGCTCATAATTTAAGGAAGAAAATTGATTTTTTAAGTACCCTAGTTGTAGGCTCATATTATCGGTCACGTTAATTCCAAGAGCAGCGTAAAGGCGATTTTGATTAAAAAAATCATCTTGCAAGTTGACCATAATCTCGTCATAAAAATTAAGGAAAAAGGTATTGGTTAAGGGAAGGGTGAGCTGCAAACGATACCGTATCCTATGCTGAACATCATTGAGGATACCATAATCCAAAAAACGTTGTTCCAAGATATATCTGTGTTCCAAATTAAATTCCCATACTTTGTTTTTTAAGAAAAATCGTTCAAAAATGCGATGCTCATAAAGGTGCGTTTCATTGGAAAACTCCATAAAAGAAGCATCTGTGGTAATATAGCCATACCCAAAAGTGGCAATTGTGTTTGAGTCTATATGGTAGTTTAATCCGGTACGTAAAAGTAATTGGTTAAAATTTTTGGCTTGTTCATAATAACGTAATTGTGCTTCCGTATGAATACTTAATTTGTTGGTAATCCTATTGGTACCGAAGTACATGTGCCAAGACCCCAACTTGTTTTCACCATTTTCCTGGGCCAGTACTGTAAACGTTGAGATAAGGATAAGTAAGCCTAAAATTTTCTTCATAGTGTAAACTAGTTTCTTGTTATTGTATTTAAGGTATTAATGTAGTTTTAATGATCTGCTGTCTAAAAATGCATATTCTACCAAAATCCCCCATCTTTTAGGGTTTCTAGTAAAATTTTATCGAATTTAATATTGATTTCGGGTTAATTCAAGGTTTCAAAATAGCATTAGAATTCTTCCTTGTTTGCTTAAGGATTATTTTTTGAATGACCAATATTAGTTATTTTTTGAATTATTGGCAATTTCCTTCAACTTTTCGTCAATGGATTCTTTGGACAACCATTTTCCACGGACCATAACACCTATAATTTCTTTTAAGGCGGAAATATCTTTCAAGGGATTGGAATGTAATAAAACCAGATCTGCGTCCAATCCTTCTTTTATGGTACCGAAAGTATCTTCCATTCCAAAAAACACAGCCGGGTTCACTGTTCCTGACTGTAAGATTTCCAATGGGGTAAGTCCGGCTTGGATCATCCCTTCGGCTTCATGGTGAATTGAGAATCCAGGAACGTTGAACAGTTGGGGGGCATCCGAACCCAATAGTAGACCATGTCCATTATGCTGTAATTTATAAATCAACTGCCTTCTTATGGAGGTAAACTCATTCCATTGCTCCTCATTAAAACCGGTATCCGCGCCGGTGGACTCATCTTTCCTTCTTTTCCATTCTTCCAAGGTGGAAACGGGCATATATTTCATTTCAGGTTGCTCCAACAATTTATCGGAACTTATAGGGGCAAACCATCTTTCAAATAAACTTTGTGTGGGAACTACCCACACCTTTTTTTCCTTTGCCAGCGCCACCAATTCATCTATCTTGGAAGTATCGGCAATAGGGGTAAAGGCAAAGCCGAAAAATCCATTTGCTGAAGGGTCAACACCTTCCGATTCCGGTACAAGTCCTTCCAAAAATCCATCTACATGGTCTATGGAGGCGTATTTACTGTCCAAAGCGTGACGTATGCCTACCATTACCGGAACGTGCCCTGAAAAGGGAATGTTGAGTTCATCGGCGGTTTCTGCCATCTGATCAAATACTTCCAATTGCATCCCGGGATGAATTTTCAAAAAGTCGTATCCAGCATCTTTATACGCCGTAACTTTCTGTATTGCCCCCTCTTTGGTGGCAACGGAATTTCCATTAAAAGAGGGACTTGAAGTAAAAATACGGGGACTCAAAATATCGCCATTCCTAGCTTGCTCCTTTAATTCTAGATGGGTAGGGTGACCCAACATACCCCGAATAGTGGTTATGCCATTGGATAGGTATAAAAACAAGGTTTCCTTAATGCGCTCATCACTAGTAGGAGGTTGTGGAATATGCGCATGCATTTCCGCAAGTCCAGGGATTAGAAATTGATCTTTACCTTGTATTATAGTAAGGTAATCATCTACCTTTTCGATCGATTCCACTATTTTTTTGATCTTCCCCGAATCAATCACCACCTGCTGATTTTTCAGAATATTTCCGTTTCCAACATCAACAATATTGACGTTGGTTATCAATATGGCGGTAGGACTAACTTCCTTCTTGGTTGGGGAACAAGCAAGAAAGGCAATAAAACAAATGAGTAAACTAATTTTTTTCATTTTGATATAGGTTTTAAGTTAGTGCCATTGCTTTTATGACCAAAATAAGGATATTCCAAAAAAAAATTATTGTAAACTAAATTGTGTTTTAGATCTTACTAAAAAAATGGGGAGTTTATCTATTCCTAACGTAGATCAATTTAAACCTTCCCTTCACATTTTCACGTTGGTCTATTTCAAAGTTTTTAATGGATTTTATTAAGGGAGTCAATTTTTGAAAACCATAGTTTCTAGAATCAAAATTAGGTTGCTTCTTTTGAAGTAGACTTCCTACATCACCCAAGAATGCCCAGCCATCGTCATCGGCAAGGTCGGAAATAGTAGAAGCAATGAGTTTAATTTCCTTTTGGGTAATTTTGTCCACATTGTCCTTCTTTTCCCGCTTGCTATCCGTTGTTTCCGAAGCATTTTCCAATGTTTGATTTTTAAGGATCTCTATATAGATAAACTTGTCACAGGCTACAATAAAGGGGTTGGGAGTCTTCTTTTCTCCAATACCAATTACATTCATGCCAGCTTCCCTTAACCTTGTAGCCAAACGTGTAAAATCACTATCACTTGAGACAATGCAAAATCCACCAACCTTATTGGAATACAGGATATCCATAGCATCAATGATCATAGCCGAGTCAGTGGCATTTTTTCCGGTTGTGTACGCATATTGTTGAATAGGAGTTATGGCGTTTTCCAATAACAAGTTCTTCCATTTGGACAATTTGGGATTGGTCCAGTCGCCATATATTCTTTTTATTGTAGGGTTGCCATATTTCGCAATTTCCTCCATCATCTCCTTAACATAAGCAGAAGGGATATTGTCTCCGTCTATTAATACTGCTAGATTTATTTCCATTATAAGTGATTTATTGTATTAAGATTTTTACTAAGCTAACCATTTATTGGTTTCTCGACTTTATATTTTGTTTGCAGAGCGATATAATTTCGGTAATACGCTTTTGTCTAGTGTCTTCCCGTTTAGCTTGGTGGAGCCAGTAGAGATAGTTTTTTCTATAACTAGGTGCAAAACCTTGATAATTTATATGGGCTACTTTCTCTCTGTTGAACACTAGTTGTAAATCTTCTGGGATTATGCCATTTTCAACATCGTCCAAGGCCTTCCAGGAACCATCAATTTTTGCTATTTTAACTTTTTCAAGCCCACTGAAGTGCATTTTTTTCGAAGCGGTAAGCTCTTTAATATAGTTTTTGTTTAACCTACTCCAAACGCTTTTTGGTTTTCTGGGGCAGAAATATTGCCTTCTTTTCCCTTCTCCAAGGCTTTTGACCGTACTGTCTATCCATCCATAACAGATGGCAACTTTTACGGCATCTTCCCACCGCATGCTATCCTGTTCATGTGCTACCTTGTAAAAAATAAGATGTACTCCAGAACTACTCGCATGATTATTGTGCAACCAGACTCGCCATTCAGTGTCGTTTCTAAAATAAAATTCTTCAATTACTTTCAAAAATTAGATTTTTTTGGAGTCCACATAAAAATTTTCATCCACACCAAAAGATTGTACGGTCTTTTTCAAGGTTTCTGATTTCCACTCCGCTGTAGGGTACAACCAGTTTACGGCACCATTTACATTGACCTTTAGGGGCATGTCAAAACCATCTACAATATGTACATAACGGTATTGTAATTGTTTGCCCTTCACGCTATATTCTAATGTAGGAATCTTATTATTGCGCAGGTATTGATCAAAAAATTGGGTAAGGTCTATACCTGAATTTTTGCTAATATAATCCTCTATTTGTTTGGTAGTAACGGTTTTATGGTAAAATTCCTTATTGAGCCCTCGAAGAATAGTCCGCCATTTTTCATCATCTTCCACCAATTGCCTTAAGGTGTGCAACATATTTGCTCCCTTATAGTACATGTCTCCTGAGCCTTGCTTGTTAACGTTATAAGGACCAATTATAGGCTTGTCATTTTGAATATTTTCACGGGTACCAACAACATAGTCTGAGGAGGCCTTTTTCCCGAAGTGGTAATCTAAATACAGGTTTTCCGAGTAGGCCGTAAAACTCTCATGAATCCACATATCTGCCATATCCTTGTAGGTAATATTATTGGCAAACCACTCATGTCCGGATTCATGGACCAATATGAAGTCGAATTTTAATCCCCAGCCCGTTTTTGAAAGGTCTTTGCCCAGATATCCGTTCTGGAATTGATTGCCATAAGTTACAGAACTTTGGTGCTCCATACCCAGATATGGTACTTCTACCAGCTTATAGCCGTCTTCGTAAAAAGGGTAGGGGCCAAACCAATGCTCAAAAGCTTCCATCATTAATGGGGCCTGTTTAAACTGTTTTTTTGCTTTTTCCAAGTTGTCTCGAAGAACATAATAGTCCATCGCCAATTTTCCCTTTTCGCCATTGTAGGTTTCGTCAAAATGGACATAATCGCCCATATTTATATTTACCCCATAATTGTTGATTGGGTTGGCCACGTACCAATGATAGGTATTGCTATCTTTATATTCTTCCACTTCTAAAAGATTACCATTCGAGACATCCATCAATCCTTTTGGAGTAGTAATGCTTATAGCCATACTATCTACTTCGTCGTACATGTGGTCTTTATTAGGCCACCACACACTGGCGCCTAGACCTTGGCAGGAAGTGGCTACAAAGTGTTTGCCATTGTTATCTTTTTTCCATGAAAAACCACCGTCCCATGGTGCTCTTACTGCTTCTTTAGGATGTCCTGAATAATACACCACTACCTCATTTACATCTCCTTTAAGCTGTGGTTTTTGCAAGGTGATAAAATGTGCATTCCCATTCGATTCTATCTTGAGAGTTTCTCCATCTTGGGTAACCTTTTCAATAATTAAAGGCGGTTGTAGGTCTACTTGTAGCCGCTGTTGCTCTTCTAAAACGGTGTAACGAATTAGGTTACTGCCCGAAATGTATTTCTCGTCGGGTTCAACCCTAACATTTAAATGATAAAAATTAAGGTCCCACCAGCTCCGCCCAGGGGTTATACTTCCCCTAAGGGAATCCTGTTCCGTGAAATTTTGCTGTTGTGCATAGGAGAAGACCCCTAAGACCAGCAATAATGCTGAGATTATTTTTTTCATTTTAAAAGTGCTACTAATTTTTTCCAAGACTTTTCATAGGCCATTGTGTTGGGACCATAGGCTTCTTCGGCCCCTCTTCTCATAAAAGCATGTCCTGCGCCTTCGTATATATCAAAAGAATAGAGGTTACCATATTCTTTCATAGTTTTTTCCGTATCGGGAATAGTGGCATTTACCCTATTATCGGCTCCACCATAAAAACCATAGACGGGGGATTTAATATTTTTTAAGGTCGATAAATCTTTGGGGGCAGTTCCGTAATAAACCATGATACTTTCAAGGTTCGGGTTTTGTGTGGCATAATTGAAACTCTGAGATCCACCCCAACAAAATCCAATAACCGAAACTTTTCCATTGCTCGATGGCTCATTTATTACATGGGTATACACCATGTCTAAATCCTTGGTAACTTGCTCTTGTTGCAAGGCATAGATGGCTTCCCTAGCTTTATCCGAATTTTCAAAATCGGTCGTTTTATCAATACCCTCAACAGTATTGGATATAAGGTCTGGAGCAATTACCAAAAATCCCTGGGCGGCCAATTCGTCCGAAAAGGTCCTTGCCCAGTCGTTTAGGCCCAAATTTTCGTGAATCAGGATAACCGCCTTGGTCGATGCATTACTTTCAGGGTATACCACAAAAGCCTTTAGTACACTGCCATTATCCCTTGTGAAATCTACCCATTCCTGATGTCTTGGGGATTGCGACAATTTATTTGATTCTTGGCCTAACAATAACCCGTTAAAACCCAACATTACGATAAGTAATTGAAAATTTAACTTCATAAAATTTTATTCTAACCTCTTATATTATCTTAAAATACCATTTGGAAAAACCACAACACTTTCAAACCCATCCTTCCCAATGGCTGAAACCCCAAAGAAAAAATTATCAATTACCACTCCCTCCAAAGTAAATTCAGTGACATCACCTACAAACCTACTATGATCCCAAGTAGGGCTTGTGGTATCCCGCCAATATATTTTATATCCCACTGCTCCGGGAACCTTGCTCCAATTAAACCTTGCCGAAGGTGCTACGATCCCTCCAATTTTCACATCATTGGGAGCGGGAGGTGCCCAAGCCAAAGAGGCTAGGTTAATGGCATTTACAGAGGTTAGTTTTTTTGCATATTCAAAATTTACATGCTCCAGAACATCGCCATAGGCAATTCCATTTTCTACCCTAATGTCCTGGTGCTGTTGGGTGTAATTTTCGTGGGCTTCCATTATCCTTATTCCGGCATACCCGGCGTCATTAAATGGTCGATGGTGTCCCCCACGTCCAAATCGATCCAATCTATAGATCATCATGGGGTTCATTTCGGGCATATAGGTTTTTACGTTTTTATGCACATAACGCGCCAATTGTCTTGAAATACCATCGACTTCACCGCCATAAAAACGGCGCATATTTCTTTCCCTTTCTGTCTCAGTGGGGGATACAGCCTCTGAAAAAATTCTAAAATCGGTATTGCTAATAGTTCCATCAACACCTTTTATGTTACCGATCATATCGTTATTGAATATCCCAATAATATCCCACTCCTTTTCCTTGGCACTCTTGGCCAAACCCTGACCTCCAAAAAGACCCTGCTCTTCTCCAGAAAGCCCTAGGTATATTATACTGTTCTCAAATTTGTATTGTGAAAGGACCCTTGCAGCTTCTATGGTTCCAGCCATACCACTGGCATTATCATTGGCACCAGGGGAATCGAAAGTATAATTGTTGGCATCGCTGACACGTGAATCTATATCCCCGCTCATAATAATATACCTATCAGGATATTTTGAACCCCTTTGAATGGCCATTACATTAACCACAAAAACATCTTTAGGTATTCGGTTGTTCTCGTCCTTTTTTACCAAGTCCTTTTGGAAGGACACTTCAAGACAATTATTGCAATTGTTGGAAATCTTGTCGAATTCACTCTTTATCCATCGCCTTGCCGCACCAATGCCCCTAGTATTGGAAATTGTATCGCTCAGCGTATGCCGGGTACCGAAATTAGCTAATATGGTGACATCATTTTTTATTCTTTCGGATGACACCTTGTCTATTATATCATATATACGCTGGTCTGTCTGCGCAAAAAGGCAGTAAGAAAACAGAAATAAACATGCAGTAGTTATTTTGAGCATTAGTCTTTGATTTGTATTGGTAATTTACGTTTATCCATAAAAATAGCTTCTTAATTATTTGTTAAGTCCTCTTTTTTGCAGCGCCAATATCCCTAGTATTGGACCAATGGCCAAGAAGGTGAAAATATAGCTCGGATCAACAACATCCAACCAAAAAGTTAGCAATTGGATACTGATTATACTGATGCTGAAGCCTATACAATTTACAATAGTAAGTGCGGTACCCTTCAATTGTTGAGGAACTGCATTGGCAACCAATGTGGAGAATTGTGGCGAATCGGATACTACAAATATTCCCCAGAGGCAAAATAATAACAGGAATAGGTAGTTTGGCAAGAGAAAAAATAAGGGGGAAGCAATGCACAGGAATCCGGAGATTAACAACGAGGCCATGGCTACCTTTTTACTACCCATTTTTAGTGATATATGTCCGCCAATGGCACAGGAAATCCCTCCTAGGGCAATAATAGCCCATGTCCATAAGGAAAATGGAAGCTGTATTGTATGCAAGGCGTTGTAGGATTTTATGGCAAATGGAATAAAAGCCCAGAACGCATAAAGTTCCCACATGTGACCAAAGTAGCCTATTGCCGCTTTTTTAAAATCTGGTATTTTAAAAAGGGCAATTCCAGCTCTTAATTTTAAAACCTTGCTTGGTTTTCTGTATGGGCCATTGGGGACCAGAAAATACATGGCTGTCCCACCCAGAATTGCCATCAAAGAGGTTATTTTAATTACAATGGTATAGTCTTCCCCTAATTCCAAACCCTTTAATAAGTGCGGGAATGCAGAACCTAAGACCAGTGCACCCACCAAATATCCCAAGGCCTTGCCCAATCCTTGTTCATAATAATCTGCGGCAATCTTCATGCCTACGGGGTATATCCCAGCCAGAAAGAATCCGGTACCCAACCTGGCCATAAAAAGTACAGTCTTAGAAATATCCCCGGCAAGTAGCAGCGCATTGCAAAGGGCTGCTAAAAAGGCACAGGTCATAAAGACCTTGGCAGGCGAATACCGGTCGGCAATCATTAAAAGAGAAAAAACCAAGGTGCCTATTATAAAGCCTAATTGTACTGAAGTAAGCACATAGCCAATTATTTCTGTCCCCAAGCCGGTTTTTAAAATCAGGTCATCTACTACGGCATTCCCTGCAAACCACAAGGAGGTACACGCAAATTGCGAAATAATAATGATAGGAAGAATAAATGACTTTTGCTTCAAATCATAACCTTATTAGGAAATGGACAATAAAGAATATATTGGGCCAAAATGAATTAAAGTAACCCTCAGCGCAACAAACCGGTTGTCCACTATTTTTTTGGTTGATCAATAAAATGTTCAAGCAAGCCCCGAACGTTCTTAATACTGTCCACGTAATATTGGGCCTGAGTTTTTTGTCGCCCTACTTTTACGGTGATAGCGCTATCCGGTAATTCCTGGAACATAAATTCATCGGTCCAGTCATCTCCTATGGCAAAAACAAAATCATACTCCTTTTGGGCAAGTACGCGCGTTGCTGCCCGCCCTTTGTTTACATTACTACTCTTTATTTCTATAACCTTATTTCCGTTCAGTATACTCAAATCGTCATTAGCGATTAAACTAGTGAGAACCGTATTGAGTTCTGTAGCCCTTTTTTGTCCAAAATCTGGATCGGTCTTTCTGTAGTGCCACGCGAGCGAATAATTTTTTTCCTCAATAAAGCTACCAGGTGTCCTGTCCACAAAAGATTCCAATACGGGATGAATTTTTTCCATCCAATCCCTTTTTACATTTTCCAACATTCTAAACTCTTCTCCATCCTCTGAAATCCATACCCCATGCTCCACGATCATATTATACTTCTTTGGCAGAAACCATTTCGTAAAGGTGTCTTTGTCCCGACCACTTATTAGATACATATCCGTATTTTCCTGTGCTGCAATTTGATCTAAAAGCTCGTATAATTGCTTATCGGGATTTGCCTTTTGCGGATCAGTGTTGAAGCCTGCTAGGGTGCCATCATAATCTAGAAACAGTAATCTTTTTTTGGCTGTCCTATAATCGTTGGTAATAACTTTCAACATATCGTTGGACAACCTGTGGGACTTATAAGAATGGTCTATTTCTTTTTGATTTTGTAAAGAGGTCATAAAGTCATTGGCCCATTTTTCAACATTATATCGTTCAAGTCTTTTTTGTAGTATTGAATTTCTTGCTTGTTGCTCTTCTACGGGCATATTGATGGCCTCATAGAGCGTGTCTGCGATTTCTTCAAAATTATTGGGATTTATGAGTAGTGATTCGTTCATCTCATTGGCGGAACCTGCCATTTCACTAAGGATAAGTACACCGGTTTGATCTGTTCTTGTGGCAATATATTCCTTGGCCACAAGGTTCATCCCATCCCTTATGGGCGTTAACCAGGCAATATCACAAGAGGTATAAAGATCTATAAGGTTTTCGAACGGCATAGAGCGATAAAAATACCAGATGGGTGTCCAACTTACGGTAGAAAATTCACCGTTGATTCTCCCTACCAACTCATCTATTTCCTTTTTCAACAATTGATATTGAGGCACATTTGATCTAGAGGGCACTGCAAGGACTATAAGCCTAACCTTTTCTTTGTATTGGGGGTATTTGTTCAAAAAATACTCAAAAGCATTGAGTCGCTTAGCAATTCCTTTGGAATAATCCAACCGGTCTATTGATAAAAAGAACTTGGCATCAGGGGCCGATTCTTTGTGCATATCCAGTCTACGTTGTAATTCCGATCTTTGGCTAGATTTGTTGTCATCATGTTTTTTCGCAGCATCACTAAATTTCTTATAATCAATTCCCATGGGAAAGGAATCTACTTTTATAACACGGTCCTCAAGATGGATATCGTTAAAACTCACTTCCAATCCCAACAATCGCCTTACCGAACTTAAAAAATGTCTTTCGTAGTCATAGGTATGAAATCCGATCAAATCCGATCCCAACAGTCCCATTAGTACTTCCTTACGCCAAGGCAAGGTTCTAAATATCTCATAGGAAGGAAAAGGAATATGTAAAAAGAAACCAATGGAAATATCCGGGCGTTGTTCCCGGACCATTTGGGGCACGAGCATCAATTGGTAGTCATGTACCCAAATGGTATCATTGTCCCCTGCTTTTTCCAAAATTGCATCCGCAAATTTCTGGTTCACGGATTTGTAGGTATTCCAGCTTTCAAGCTCAAATTCTGAATATTCCAAAAAATAGTGAAATAGTGGCCATATTGTACGGTTGCTAAAGCCATAGTAAAAACCATCTACCTCTTCTGAACTAAGATTTACTTTAGAAGATCCGTGCTTTGCCAGAGCTTTGTCAATTTCAGGAGCGAGTCCGTCAGGGATTTCTTCGTCCGTTAACCCACTCCATCCAATCCATAAGCTATCACCTCCTTTATGAACAGATTTCATACCAGTTGCCAATCCGCCTACACTTGGTATTGCAGTGATGCTTCCATTATCAATTTGTAATTGTACGGGTAGTCTATTTGAGATTATGATAGTTTTGGCCATAATTTGACATTTTTCAGTGTTATTCGAATTTAATTTTCCTAAATTTCGGTAAAATGATGTGTAAATCCTACTAATGAGGGTTATTTAAAGGATAAAATATAATATGGATAATTTAGATTACGGAATAATAGGAAATTGTAGAAGTGCTGCATTAATTTCTAAGAAAGGCTCATTGGATTGGTGTTGTTTACCTGAATTTGATTCCTCTTCCATATTTGCTAAAATTCTTGATGAAGAAATAGGGGGAAGTTTCGAAATTTTAGTGGATGATTCATACGCTATAGACCAAAAGTATATTCCTTTAACTGCTATTTTGGTTACGACCTTTTCGGATGGTAAAAATAGTTTTGAAGTTCAGGATTTTATGCCACGTTATCATAAGCAAAGCGGAGGCCATAATGCACCTCCAGAAATTATCCGTTATATAAAGTTAATTTCTGGCAAACCCGTGTTCAGGGTGCTTTACAATCCCAAATTGGAATACGCCATGGGAAAAACAAATACCTATGTCAAAAAACATTTCATAGCCAGTTTAACCCATGAAGTTAAGTTCGATACCTTTTTTCTCTACACTTCCTTTGATAAAAAAAGTGTTTTGGAACAGGGAGAAGTAGTTTTGGAAAATGATGGTTATTTTCTCTTGGGTTATAACGAAAAGATATTGGAACCTACTTTGGAAAGGGTATACCTAGAATTGGAGCGCACCAAGGTATACTGGTTAAATTGGTCTAGTAAGACGCCCACTTATAAGAAGTACGATACTGAGATAAAAAGAAGTGCCCTAACCTTAAAAATGTTGAGTTATGATAAATCTGGGGCAGTGCTGGCAGCCATAACTACATCACTACCAGAAACTATTGGTGAGGTTAGAAATTGGGATTATCGTTTTTGTTGGATTAGGGATGCCTCGATGGTCATCAAGGTTGTTGCTCAATTGGGGCATAAGAATATTGCCAAGCGGTATTTACAATTTATCATAGACCTCATGCCCGATAAGGATGAGAAATTGCAAATAATGTACGGCATCAACAAAGAGAAAAAGTTAACGGAAGAAACCTTGGACCATTTAAACGGGTATAAGGGCTCCAAACCTGTTAGAGTAGGGAATGCGGCCTATAAGCAGCGTCAGAATGATATTTATGGAATCTTAATGGATGTCATTTATACCCAATTGGAAAAATTTGATACGGAAATAGAAAATGGTGAGGAACTTTGGGGAATTACTAAGGGAATTGTTTGGATCGTAAATAAGCATTGGCAAGAGGCCGATAAGGGGATATGGGAATTTCGTACGGAGGATAGGCATTTTACATTTTCTAAAGTTCTCTGTTGGACGGCTGTTGATAGAGCTATTAAAGTGGCCGAAATTTTTGGCAAGCAACGTAAAATTGATAAATGGCGAACCTTGGAAAAGGAAATTCGAGAGGATATTCATATGCACGCCTGGAATGAAGAAAAACAGGCATTTACCCAATCTTATGGGTCACCACATTTGGATGCCTCGGTTTTATTAATGGAGTCTTACGGTTTTATTGACCCTAAAGATCCTAAATATGTAAGCACGGTGCTGGCCATTGAACGTGAACTATGTAATGACGGACTTCTATATCGTTACAAGAATGAAGATGATTTTGGATTGCCCTCGTCCTCCTTTACTATTTGTACTTTTTGGTTTATCAATAGTCTATTTAAGATAGGCCATGAAGAAAAGGCCATGAAACATTTTGATCAATTATTGAGTTACAGCAACCATTTAGGTCTGTTCAGTGAGGATATAGATTTTAAGACCAAGAGATTATTGGGGAACTTTCCACAGGCCTATTCGCATTTGGCATTGATAGAATGTGCTATGAATTTTTCAAAAAAACACAGTGAAATGGAAATTTTAGAATCCCTTAAGGATCACGATAAATAATTACGGTTATAATCTAGACTCATCAGTTTATAGAAGGTTATGTCTATAACGGTCCAAGAGAAAAAGGTTTAATACTTTAGAATTTTTCAAACACCCCCAACCCAAATAAGGCAAAATCGTACTTTACGGGGTCATGGGGGTCTAATTTTCTAAGATTGGCATCCAATTCGGCCAAGGCTTTTCCGTCATTCTGTTTACGAAGGATTAAGCCTAGTTTCCGGGCCACATTACCGGAATGGACATCCAATGGACATGACAGTTGCGAAGGTTTAATTTTATTCCAAATGCCAAAATCCACGCCAGTGGTATTGTCTCTAATCATCCAACGCAGAAACATATTTATTCTTTTTGCAGCAGATCCCTTTATGGGGTCTGACACATGTTTTGTGGTCCTTGGTAAGTGGTCCAGTTCAAAAAATACAGTCTTAAAATGGGAGATGGCAGATTGTAGTGAAGTTATATCGCTTTTCTGGGCAAATAACTCTTCCAAACCTGAATGACGGCTGTAAATGTTATTCAAACTGCGTATAAAATACCTCAAGTCTTCTCCGTTAAAGGTTCTATGTACAAAGGCTTGAAGTTTTTCAAGATCCCGCTCCTCATGGTTCATTACAAAGTCGAAAGGGGAGGAGTCCAACATTTCCATCATTCGTTCCGCATTGTTGATAATGCTTTTTCGGTTGCCCCAGGCAATCGTAGCTGTTAGAAAGCCACTGATCTCTATATCTTCCTTCTTTGTAAATTTATGTGGAATCTGGATAGGGT
>Ga0163216_100304_pt1 | contig 98214 bp, 82 predicted proteins | sample SynspAceP_FD_167610 | JGI IMG/M metagenome (GOLD analysis project Ga0163216, IMG submission 167610) | Saline lake microbial communities from Ace Lake in Antarctica - Synechococcus sp. Ace-P (Illumina Assembly) | ecosystem: Environmental > Aquatic > Non-marine Saline and Alkaline > Saline ... | reverse complement strand
AAAACGCTCCGTTTTATGGAATGATTTAAATGCCTTTACAAAATATTGGCTTCTTTTTCCATTCGTCGTTCTTCTTAATAGTTTAGACAATTACCTTTTTATAGCACTTGGAGTTCGTTTAAACGACTGTATTATTAAACTTTCATTTTTCTTGGTTAATAACTCCTAGTAAGTTCATTTTTCCGGTATAGTTTTCTAGTTTAATTTTAGAGGTATAATTATACCATTATGTTATTTGGCTACGTAAGGGTAAGTACTAAACCCCAAAATCCTAATTTACAAATTGATGCTCTCTTAAAAGAGGGGGTTTCTGAGAAAAATATCTTTCGGGATGTTTCTTCTGGGGCGAAAGCTGAACGTCATGATTTGGATTTGATGATTTCGAAACTTCGAGAAGGAGATACAGTCATTGTTTGGAAGCTGGACCGTATTGCCAGAAGTATTTCACATCTATTGAAATTAGTGGACCAGTTTGAAAAACTTGGTGTAAGATTTAAAAGTATAAATGACCCGTTTATTGATACGACTTCCGCGCATGGCAAATTTATAATCACACTGTTCGGGGCCGTAGCCCAATTGGAACGTGATATTATAATCGAGCGGACAACCGCCGGTTTAAAAAGTGCAAGAAGAAGAGGAATACAATTGGGCCGCAAAAAAGGGCTTGGTAAGGAAGCAAAGCAAAAAGCGATGTTGGCTGCATCATATTATCAAGAGAATAAATTACCAGTTGTTGACATCATGAAATTGGTAGGAATAAAATCAAAACCTACCTTGTATAAGTACTTGGCCATTCAGGGTCGAAGGAACTGTAAAGAATGTGGAGTTGTTTTTTGGGATGAGAAACAGGAATTGGAAAAGGCCTTTTGTTTGAAACATAAGTAAACATGGAACCTAATATATATAAAAACGCAAAGGTCATATTAATAGTTGGAGTTATCCTTATTATAATAGTTCCTTTTATTCTGACCAGATCTATAGGGCTATTTGATTTTTCCAATACAGGCCAAATAGGTGACACCATTGGTGGTATAACCGCTCCGATTTCTGGTCTTATCGGTTCTGCACTGGTTTTCTTTGCCTTAAAAGCTCAAATTGATGCCAATAAAATAATACAACAACAAATTACTAACGAGAAAAAGGAAAATGACTACAATAAAAATTTACAATATTTAAATGCGCAACTAAGTTTTCTACATGACGAAATTAAAAGTTTTAGTTATTTAAAAACAAAAAGGGCACGTGAAAATAATCAGCAGGATCAGTATTTTGAGATGAAGGGAGCCTTGGCTATTAATCAGATAATAGTCCAGCTTGGACACTGGGGAGATAAAGATTTTGAAAATAATCTTAAGAGAAATACAGATGCTGCCATCTTATTTAAATTACTTAGAACCTTCAAATCATTTGTAGATGTAGTAAAGCAAGCTGACATTAAGGATCAAGACAGGGATTACATGTCAAACAAACTTGAGTATTTATTTGACTCGAAGATTAGGCCAGGTTTCGATTCAAATGATAAATTTTGGCCAGCTAATCAGGAGATTTGTGATAAATGCGGTCAGAGACACTCCGGTTTTCCTTCAAGCCTCTTTGATTTATTTGCCGATATAGAAGCTTTACTTAATAATAAAAACAACTCTTGAAATGGAAGTCAATTCACCGACTATTTTAGATTATGGAAACTTAGCGGTAGGTGCAGGCACTTTTCTTTTGGCCATAGTCCTAGGAATTTCTAATTATTCCAGATCGATTAAAGATAGAAAAGTACATATGGCAGATAAAAGGTATGAATGGATTAATGAATTTAGAGAAAATGTTGCTCAGATATTGAGTATCTCTTCTGAGATAAACATACTGAGAGAAGCAGGGTTGTATGACGAAGCAAATGCCATTTTTAATGAATTGAGATTGAAAGTCAATTTAGTTCGATTAATGTTAGATAATAACATAGAAGATTCCAATTTGCTTCTAGAAAAGTTAGGAAACTTGTTGGTACATTCTTTTGGGCATGATCTCTCACAAGACTTTTTAGCCTTAGATAACGAAGTCTATTCAGCCTCGCAGAAAATCATTAACAAGGAATGGAGTAGGATAGAGAACTTGAAATACTAATTTTAAAAGTCTAAATAAACCATAAAAAGTGCCATTACAATTTTATTATTTTTTTGATTACTTACCTTTAGGCTAAAATAGGATGAATAGGGGAAAGATTATATTGTATGACGATAAGCCCAGTATAGAAATACGCTTGGACAATGACACTATTTGGTTGAATCAAAGGCAAATGGCAGAATTGTTTGATAAGGATAGCGATACAATAGGTCTACATTTAAAAAATATCTTCACAACCAAAGAATTAGATAAAAAAGTAACTACCGAGAAATACTCGGTAGTTCAAAAAGAAGGAGATAGGAAGGTAAGACGTACTGTTTTATTTTACAATTTAGATGCTATAATTTCGGTTGGTTATCGAGTAAATTCAAAACAGGGAACCCAATTTAGAATTTGGGCCAACACTATTTTAAAGGAATACTTGGTCAAAGGTTATGCCGTCAATGAAAAAAGATTGGCCCAAAAAGAAGAGGAAATCGAAATACTTAGAAATGGTATTTCTATATTGGGCAGGGCGATCGAAGAAAAGTCAAGCTATGAAAGTAATGAATGGTTGAGACAGTTTTCACAAGGCCTGGAACTACTCGACGACTACGACCATGAGAGCCTTGACACGAAAGGACTAACAAAAAAAGAGGCCATTTTCCCTAGTTTGGAAGAGTATCAAGTGCTTGTTCGACAGATGTCAACTGAATTTGATTCTGATATTTTTGGAAGGGAAAAGGATAAAAATTTTCAAAGCTCCCTAGCTCAAATTACAAAAGGTTTCGGAACAGAGGATTTTCATCCTACAATAGAAGAAAAAGCAGCTACATTATTATATCTGATTACTAAAAACCATTCTTTTGTCGATGGTAATAAGCGAATAGCGGCAGCTTGTTTTCTTAAATTTCTAAATGAAAACAATATGCTTGTTTCCCAAAATGGTAAACCAATAATCGGCAATGATACCTTGGCCAGTTTAACGCTATTCATTGCTTCGAGTAAGCCAGAAGAAATGCAAACGGTAAAACGATTGGTGATTAGTGTTCTAAACAGAAACAGATAAATAAAAGTTCAAATAAAGGATTATATAATTATTTGCAAATACAAAGGAGAAGAATCTGTGCTTTTTATGTATGTGGTAAATTGTTTGGGATAAGGAACAAGGTTTAGAAAGTGCTTATTGTGAAAAACATATTCATGAGAAAAGAGAATTGGAATTTTTAAATAAAATTAGTTTATAACAATATGTTATTTTAAAATAACATATTGTTATTTTTTTATTATCTTTGTAAAGTCAGCAGACAAAATAATTAAAGCCATAAATAAGCCAAATAATTGAAGGCAATAATATGTAAGGCTAAAACAGAAGTTATGACGACAAAAGCGAAAATTAAGCAAACAGCCTTTAGGTTCGATGAAGAACTATTGGCATTAGTAAAGGAGAAAGCGGACGCTCAAAAACGAACTCTCAATAATTACATTGAAGTTCTATTGTTAAAAGACGTGGGCAAGATTCCGAATGAAGAAACTAAACTAGCCATAGCAGAAGTTATGAGCGGTAAAAAACTAGAAGAAATAACGGATATTGATTCTTTTATGGATTCACTATGATAAATAAAAATGTACAAACTTGTAATATCTACAAAGTTCAAAAAAGATTTAAAAAGAATAGTAAAAAACCCCACTGATAAAGAGCTTACAATAGCTGTTTTGAAGTTACTAAAAGAAAAGGGTGTCTCGGGTATTCCTAACGAAATGAAGCCCCATAAATTAAAAGGGAATTACAGGAACAATTGGGAGTGCCACATAAGACCAGATTTATTGATAATTTGGTACCAAATTGAAGCCCCTAACATTATTAATTTAGTTAGAATAGGTTCACATTCAGATCTATTCAGGTAAAACTAAAATAAAGTATAATTAGTTGATTAATCAACGTAAGGATAATAAGAACACATTATTTCTGATAAAAAGTGATTGGATTCACTTTATAGACTAACTACAATCTGCGCATAAACACAATAATTGTTCTTGATCCGTAGAAAATACGGGGTTCCGGGCCTTCAATACGATTGCCAATACCATATCCCTCAATTATAGGTCCATCCTGAACTATTTTATAAATAGAAGTACAAACGCATCCGCAGAATCATTCAATGCTAAAATAAAGGTATTCAGGGCGCAATTCAGAGGCGTTAGAAATACAGAATTCTTCCTGTTTAGGTTAACTCAATTATTTGCATAAATATCCAAATACCCAGAAATTGTACTTGATCCCTTAAAATACGCGTGCAATCTACGTGCAATACTAAAACTAAAAAAGCCCTCACATCTGTGAGGGCCTTGTTTTATTAGCGGTCCGGACGGGACTCGAACCCGCGACCCCCTGCGTGACAGGCAGGTATTCTAACCAACTGAACTACCGAACCGTGGCGTTTAGCGAGTGCAAATATACACCCCTTATTTAATTGCACAAACAATTTTCGAAAAATAATGAATGTTTTTACCTAAATTTTTGTCGCTCCACCAGAAAGGTGTTCATTATCAGGGAGAAACTATCCTTTACATCTACCTCCACATATTTAATTTTATACTGGGCACATTTTAATCGCAATTCATCAAAGTAAGTCTTTACTGCCTTTTCATAAGCCTCTTTTACCGAATCGGCATAAAGATCGATATGAGTCCCCGTTTCCACATCCAAAAAGCGCTTAGGGGTATTTTCAAAATCAAAGGAGAATTCGGTTTCCTTATCCAGAACGTGAAAAAGAATTACTTCGTGTTTATTATATTTCAAATGTTGCAAGGCATCGAACAACTTCCCGTCATCCTCTGAAGATTGAAACATATCCGTAAAAAGCACAATCAAACTTCTTCTTTTAATTTTTTCTGCAATCTGATGCAAATACGTATATGTCTCGGTCTGCCTTGCCGGTTTCTGATCCTGACTTATCCCACTTAGTTTCGCTAACAGCATTTGATGATGCCTTTCACTACTCTTTTCCTCGGAATAATAATTATACTGGTCAGAATACACACTTAAACCAACGGCATCCCGCTGCCTTTTAAGAACGTTCATCAACGCCGCTATAGCTAGTGCCCCAAAACCAATTTTATTTAGGTTTCCCATGCTTAAAGTACCCATATCCGGATAATACATGGAAGCCGAATTGTCCAAGATCATATGACAGCGCAAATTGGTCTCTTCCTCGTAACGTTTCGTATACAACTTATCTGTCTTAGCAAACAACTTCCAATCTATATGCTTGGTACTTTCCCCTTTGTTGTAGATTTTATGCTCAGCAAATTCTGCAGAAAACCCATGAAAGGGACTTTTATGAATCCCACTGATAAATCCTTCCACTATCTGATTGGCCAATAATTCCAAGTTTTGGAACAAGCTTGACTTATGTAATTCCGATTGTAGCTCCATACCGCTAAGATAACGAAGATATGGCCGAGTTGAAAAACAGAAATGCCAAAAATGGAAAACCATAATAAATAAGCTTTAGGCAACTTGTGTTTTTATAGTTTTCCAAAATTTACTTCATTAAAAATAAGGCATAAAAAATCCCGCTAAAAGCAGGATTTTTTTTATCATCTATAATATGTTCCCTCTTCGGGATTCAGTGAGCTCTATAGCAATGCATCTATAGCATCGGTATACACCTTTTTAGGGGAAACACCAACCTGTCTGTTCACTATTTCACCATTCTTAAATACCAATACTGTAGGAATATTTCTAACTCCATATTTAGCGGCAAATTCTTGGTTGGCATCTACATCTACCTTACCAACAATGGCTTTACCATCGTATTCGGTACTTACCTCGTCAATGATAGGACCTACCATTCTACAAGGACCACACCAAGCTGCCCAAAAATCCACTACTACTGGTTTATCACTTTTTAAAACTACCTCATCAAAAGTAGCATCTGTTATTTCTAATGCCATGTTTGTTTTTTTTAAATATTATACAAATTTAGACAATTATTTTGCCTTTTCCTTACTAACATTATATTCGTTTTGACTATGGTTGAATTGACAAAACCTATTGTTTTTATAGACACAGGGAATCCCAAGCTCTAAATTAAACTAGCAGCCCCTTAATTCAACTTGTAATGTACATCTTTTTCATTTAGCTGTAGGAGAAGTTCACTTGATATTTGAATTTTTTGTTTTCTACAGGTCATGTTTACTTTTATCTGCTCCTCCATCTCATATACCACAAAACTTAAAGGATGGTTGCCCTGATGAGATACCAGGGTATCCTTAAGATCTAAAATGTTTTCCTCCTTTAATTGGGATATATCCAACTTAATGGTAAGTTTTTTGGCAAAAGTCTCCATTACCTCCTGCAACATCATAATCATATTAAACTGCATCCTTGGATCTCCTTTTTTACCGGTATCCCTATTTACCCAACCTTCACGAACAAATACTTTAACATAGGCAAAAGAATTGATCATCAAGAAATGACGAAATTTCAAATACTCTTCCCCGAACATTCTAAATTCGAAACTATCCGTATAATCTTCCATAGTAAACATAGCCCATCCCTTACCATTTTTGGAAACCCGGTGCTGCACATCGGAAATTACCCCTGCAAAAGATACTTCTCTATTTACTATGGCTTCCAAATCATTTAAATTAGAAAGACTTGCATTGCAAAAAGCCTTTATTTCCGAGTTAAAATCGTCCAAGGGGTGACCTGAAATATAGATGCCTACCACTTCCTTTTCTCTTCGCAGTTTTCCCATGGTTCCCCATTCTTCACATGGGGGCACTACCGGTTCTGGAATCTGCACGTCACTAGCCTCTCCAAATAAACTTACTTGGGAGGAATTTTCGTTCTCTTGGAATTTTGCCCCATATTTCATTGCCTTTTCCAAAAAGGTAATTCCGTCTCCTTCATCATAAAAATATTGCGCCCTATGGGTATCCCCAAAGGAATCAAAACCGCCAGCAACCGCTAAATTTTCAAAAGCTTTCTTATTGGCAGCCCTAAGATCTATGCGTTTGGCCAGATCAAAAACAGATTTAAAATGTCCTCCTTCCTTTCTATTCTCCACAATGGTTTCGACTGCTCCGCGACCAACTCCTTTTACGGCCCCCATACCAAAACGTACTGCTCCGGCATCGTTTACTGCAAATTTGTAGTAGGATTCATTTACATCTGGACCCAAAACATCCAATCCCATTCGCTTACACTCTTCCATAAAAAAGGTAACCTGCTTTATGTCGTTCATGTTATTGGACAGTACGGCCGCCATGTATTCTGCAGGGTAATGTGCCTTGCAATAAGCTGTCTGGTAAGCTATCCAAGCATAGCAGGTGGAGTGACTTTTATTAAAGGCATAAGCTGCAAAAGCTTCCCAATCTTTCCAAATTTTTTCCAACTTATCCACTGCATGTCCTTTCTCCGAAGCCTGTTTTATGAACTGGGGTTTCATTTTATCGAGAACATACTTTTGCTTTTTACCCATGGCTTTTCGCAAAACGTCGGCCTCACCTTTGGTAAAATCCGCCAGCTTTTGCGAAAGGAGCATCACTTGCTCCTGATACACGGTAATTCCGTAAGTTTCCGCTAAATATTCTTCACAGGCATCAAGGTCATAATTAATTTCTTCTGTACCGTGTTTACGGCCAATGAAACTAGGTATGTATTCCATTGGACCGGGACGATACAAAGCGTTCATGGCGATTAAATCTGCAAAAACAGTAGGTTTTAGTGCCCGCATGTGCTTTTGCATCCCGGGGGATTCATACTGGAACACCCCAACTGTTTCTCCTCGCTGGAACAGCTCGTAGGTCTTTACATCATCCAAAGGAAAATTCTCTGGATCTAACTCCACGCCGTGTTTGGCTTTTACAATTTTTACGGTATCCTTGATAAGGGTCAAGGTTTTTAATCCCAAGAAATCCATTTTTAACAGGCCCGCACTTTCCACCACCGAGTTATCAAACTGGGTGCAATACATGTCGGAATCTTTTGCCAAGGCCACAGGTACGAACTTGGTAATGTCATCTGGCGTAATAATCACCCCACAAGCATGGATCCCGGTGTTACGAACAGAACCCTCCAATATATAAGCTTGGTTAAGGGTTTCGGATTCCAAGCCATCACCTTCTGAAATAGCTAGCAACTCGTTGATCTTTACAAGCTCCTCACTATTAAATTTGGCTTTTAGCGTTTTTTCATCGACCCCAATAATCTTTTTCAGCTTGGACATATTGGGAATCAGCTTGGCCATACGGTCGGCATCCCCCAAAGGTAGATCTAAGGCACGTGCAGTATCCCGAATGGATGATTTCGCTGCCATGGTACCATAGGTGATGATCTGAGCCACTTGATTGGTACCGTATTTATTGATCACATAATCCATTACACGACCACGGCCTTCATCATCAAAATCAATATCGATATCGGGCATGGACACACGATCTGGATTTAGGAAACGCTCAAAAAGTAAATCGTACTTAATAGGATCCAAATTGGTTATCCATAAACAATAGGCAACCGCAGAACCTGCTGCAGATCCACGACCTGGGCCAACGGACACATCCATAGCACGTGCTGCCCTAATAAAATCCTCAACAATCAAGAAATAACCTGGATATCCGGTTTTCTCAATGACCTTGAGCTCAAAATCGAGCCGCTCGTCAATTTCCGGTGTTATTTCACCATATCTCTTTTTTGCTCCCTCATAGGTCAAATGGCGGAGGTATTTATTTTCCCCACGTTTCCCTCCATCCAGTAGATCTTCTTCAAATATGAATTCTTCCGGAATATCAAATGCTGGCAATAAGACATCACGGGCAAGGGTAAAGGTGTCTACCTTATCTATAACTTCCTGAATATTGGTTATGGCATCTGGAATATCCTTAAAAAGCTCCTTCATTTCGTCAGAGGACTTAAAGTAATATTCCTTGTTGGGCAAGCCATATCGATATCCCCGACCACGACCTATGGGAGTAGCCTGTTTTTCACCATCTTTTACACAGAGCAAAATATCGTGGGCATGGGCATTTTCTTTTTCCTGATAATAGGTATTGTTGGTTGCTACTAACTTAACATTATGCTTTTGGGCAAACTGGATCAACACCTGGTTTACACGGTCTTCATCTTCTTGGCCGTGACGCATAATTTCCATATACAGGTCATCCCCAAAAGTCTCCTTCCACCAAAGCAAGGCTTCTTCGGCCTGGTTCTCTCCAACATTTAGCACCTTACTGGGCACTTCCCCATAAAGGTTACCGGTTAGTACAATTATATCCTCTTTGTATTGCTCAATCACCTTTTTATCAATACGCGGAACATAATACTTGCCATCTACAAAGGCAATAGAGGACATTTTAGCCAAATTTAAATACCCGTTTTTACTTTTGGCCAGCATCACTATTTGATACCCGTTATCCTTTTGGGATTTATTGGTATGATCTTCACATACTTGAAATTCACAGCCTATTATTGGAGTAATTTCCAGCTCTGGTTCCGGAAGTTCTTCCAAGGGTTCTTGGCCCTCTTCCAACGAACCATTTATTGTAGCCTCATAGCGCTTTATATTTTCTTCGTTTCTGGCCACCACTCCTTTGTTATGATTGATCACCCCACTAACAAAATGAAAGGCCCCCATCATATTCGCATGATCCGTCATCGCTACCGCAGGCATTTTAGCTTTTGCAGTTGCCGAAATCAAAGCAGGAATACTGATTGTTGACTGTAAAATAGAAAACTGTGTATGATTGTGAAGATGGGCAAAGTTGGCGGATTCCAAAGTTGCCAAATTCTTTTTGATCTCTTCCTTGGAAATTCCACCTGTATCCTTCTCCCAAAGAGCATCCGCTATTTTCTTAGATGCTTTTTTTAGATTGATGTGCTTTAAACCGATCAGCTGAATTACCTGCGGATTGGCCTCGGAGAAATTTTTAAAATAATCCGGCTTAACATCCAATTGCTCGGCCGTGTATTGCTTTTTACGGACCAACTCCAAGAAACAACGCGTGGTTGCTTCCACATCGGCCGTAGCATTATGCGCTTCCCCAAAAGGCTCCCCAAACAGAAATTGATGTAGTTCCGTTAAGGTTGGCAATTTAAACTTACCGCCACGCCCCCCGGGAATCTGACATAGTTGCGCCGTATGTTCGGTACAGGTATCCAACACTGGCAATTCTTGTAATGAATTCTCAACCTGGTACCGATGGAATTCGGCCCCCATAATATTAAGGTCGAATCCCACATTCTGACCCACTACAAAATTTGTCTTTGAAAGTGCCTCATTAAATTTTTCCAATACTTCACCTATTGGAATACCCCTTTGTTGGGCCAATTCTGTAGAAATACCGTGAATTTGTTCCGCATCATAAGGAATATTAAATCCGTCCGGTTGCACCAAATAATCCTGACTTTCGATCAAATTACCCATGTCATCGTGCAATTGCCAAGCTATTTGGATACAGCGTGGCCAATTGTCGGTATCCGTATATGGCGCATCCCAACGCTTGGGCAATCCAGTGGTTTCAGTGTCAAAAATCAGGTACATATGAAATTTCCTAGCGGTTAAAAAAGTGGGTTAAAATTACAAAAACGACGGCCATAATTAAAGTGCTATTTGTTAAGAGTTATCAACCTCGGCCTTTACTACATTATTTGCAAAATATTTATTGCCAAATAATAGAAATAGCGTATATTTGCACCTGCTTAAACTTATAAAAGCGAAAAAGAATTAATAACCAAGGGTCGGGCACCCTACAAATTAATGTGATATGCCAGTTAGAATTAGATTACAAAGACACGGTAAAAAAGGAAAACCATTTTACTGGGTAGTAGCTGCGGATTCCCGTGCTAAAAGAGACGGTAAATACTTGGAAAAATTAGGTATTTACAATCCAAACACAAACCCTGCAACTATAGAATTGGATGTTGACGGTTCTGTAAAATGGTTACAGAATGGCGCACAACCTTCTGAAACAGCAAAAAGAATTTTATCTTACAAAGGAGTACTTTTAAAGCATCACTTATTAGGTGGTTTACGTAAAGGCGCCTTGACAGAAGAGCAAGTTGAAGAAAAATTCAACGCTTGGTTGGAAGAAAAATCAAATATCGTAGGTTCTAAGGTAGATGGTCTTGCAAAAGCAGAAGCCGACGCTAGAGCTAAAGCTTTAAAAGCTGAGAAAGAGGTTAACGAAAAACGTATTGCTGCTGCTGTTGAAGCTGAGGCACCTGCTGAAGAAGTAATTGAAGAAGCTGCTCCTATAGTAGAAGAAGTTGCCGAAGAGGCTGCACCTGAAGTAGTAGCTGAAGAGGCCGCTGCACCAGCTGAAGCTCCAGAGGAGACTAAAGAAAAAGAATAGTTAATTAGAAACGATGACAAAGGAAGAATGTTTCTACATCGGTAAAATCGTTTCTAAACATAGTTTTAAGGGTGAGGTACTCATTAAATTGGATACCGATGAACCCGAATTGTACGAAAAATTGGAATCAGTATTCGTTTCTCTTGGAAACAATCTGGTTCCATTTTTTATTGAAAAAAGTCAGCTTCACAAATCCAGTTTATTACGGGTACGATTTGAAGAGGTTGCCGATGAATCGGACGCAGATAAAGTAATGGGCTCCGAGATTTACCTACCCCTCAAGTTTTTGCCCAAATTAAAAGGTAATAAGTTCTATTACCACGAGGTAATTGGTTTCGCTATGGAAGATAAGGCCCATGGGAATATAGGAATCATCCAAAGCATCAACGATACCACTTCCCAAGCCCTATTTGAGGTTGAAAAAGGCGATATACAATTACTTATACCCGTTAGGGATGAGATCATAGTTAAGGTTGACCGTGAAAACAATACCATTTTTGTTGACACACCGGAAGGCCTGATCGATCTTTATTTGTCCTAAACTACACTCCTTTTATTTTTCAGTTGAAAAACGAAAGATAATTTTACTTATCTTTCTCTATTGCAATTCTTATTAATTGCGCCAAATCCAAAATATTTTACCCACTTTAAATAGTGACAAAATATATTGGCTGGCGGAAACAATTTAAGACGTAAACCAATCAATATTAATGCAATTATTTTATAGCATAAAATGATTCATCCTAAAACAGAATTACAATTCATTAACAAGGAAGTTGGTTATGGTGTGGTGGCCACTGAATTTATTCCTGCAGGGACTATCACTTGGGTGTTGGACAGGTTAGATCGCGAATTTACACCAACTGAACTTGAATCCCTGGAACCCCTTTATCAGACCATTTTAGACACCTACACCTTTAGGGACAACAAGGGTAGGTTTATCCTTTGTTGGGACAATGCACGGTACGTAAACCACAGTTTTAATTCCAATTGCCTCACAACGGCCTACGATTTTGAAGTTGCCATACGTGACATCCATGTTGGCGAACAGCTCACGGATGATTACGGGTATTTGAATATCCCACAACCCTTTAGAGGCATAGATGAAGGCACCAAACGTAAGGTTGTATATCCTGATGACCTTTTAAAATATTACAAAGTGTGGGACAAAAAGCTTGAACTGGTATTTCCGAAAATCCCGAAGTTGGACCAACCTTTAAAACCTTTGATTTCCGACAATCAGTGGAACGTGGTCACCTCTATTTCTGAAGGAAAAAAAATGATGGATTCCATTAAAAACAATTATTATAAAGCGCAATAAGCGAGGTAACCAATACAAACTCTGACCGTGCAATATAAGTTGTGCGGCACCAATACTTTATTGGACCATAACGATTCAAAATATTATTTTAGCTTTATCAAAAACTGTTCTGCAATCTTCCATCTAAAACCAAAATAATGTTCAAAAATTTACCCTTAGTTCTCTTTATCTTAATTATATTTTCCTGTGCAGAAGAGAAAAAGGAATCGAAACCAGAGATTCCGCCTAACATAATTCTAATTTTCACCGATGATCAAGGGTATCAAGATGTAGGTGTTTTTGGCTCCCCCAACATTGAAACCCCCAATTTGGACCAAATGGCCCAAGAAGGGATAAGACTTAGCAGCTTTTATTCAGCACAACCTATTTGTTCTGCCTCCAGAGCCGGTATATTAACAGGTTGTTACCCTAATCGAATTGGGATACACAATGCACTTGGCCCGGGTAGCCCTATCGGAATAAATTCTTCTGAGATGACTTTAGCAGAAATGCTTAAACGCATTGGATATAAAACGGCAATTTTCGGGAAATGGCACTTAGGCGATAGTCCACAATTCTTGCCTACAAGACATGGTTTTGATGAATTTTTTGGCATCCCCTACTCTAATGACATGTGGCCTTACCACCCACAACAAGGCACAGTATTCAATTTTGGCCCTCTTCCATTATATGAAAATGAAATTGTACTGGACACGCTTACCGATCAGTCCCAACTTACCACGCAAATAACGGAAAGAAGTGTAGATTTTATCAATAGAAACAAACACAATCCTTTCTTCTTATATGTACCCCACCCACAACCACATGTACCACTTTTTGTTTCCGATAAATTCAAAGGAAAATCGAAAAGGGGCCTATATGGAGATGTAATAATGGAAATCGACTGGTCCGTGGGCCAGATCTTGGCTGCCTTAAAAAAGAATGGCTTGGAAGATAATACGGTAGTAATCTTTACATCGGACAATGGGCCTTGGTTGTCCTATGGCAACCATGCTGGCAGTGCACTACCATTTAGGGAAGGCAAAGGTACGGCATGGGAAGGCGCACAACGGGAACCCTTTATTATGCGCTACCCCAACAAGCTAACCCCCGGAAAAACAATAGACGTACCGGTAATGGCCATCGATATTTTACCCACCATTGCAGAAATTACTGGTGCCCGACTTCCCAATTTAACCATCGACGGCAAAAGCGCCTGGTCCCTTTTCTCTGGGGAAAGCGAGGAGAGCCCACAAGAAGCTTATTTCTTTTACTATAGAGTAAACGAACTTATGGGCGTGCGTTATGGAAAATGGAAAATGTACTTTCCACATACCTATAGGACCATGGACGGCCAAGAACCCGGGAAGGATGGACTCCCCGGGGAATATAAAATGATAGAAATGGATGAAATAGAACTTTATGATGTTACATCAGACATTAGTGAAACCAACAATGTAGCAGAGAATTACCCAGAAGTAGTTGACAAAATAAAGCTCCTAGCCAATGAAATGCGGCACGAATTGGGAGATTCCTTGCTGGATCTGGAAGGCACCAAAAATAGAAAGGCAGGAAAAATAGAGTAAGTAAAACCGTCTTCTAAAGGCGAACTTAAAATCAAAATTTTTATGACCAAACCTTTCCAGTTTAAACAATTCCAAATTCATCAGGATCGCTGTGCCATGAAAGTGGGAACCGATGGAGTTTTGTTGGGGGCATGGACTTCGCTACAGCACCAACCTGAGTCAATTTTAGATATAGGCTCTGGAACTGGTGTTATTGCTTTGATGTTAGCACAAAGAAGCAATGCCGATACTGTTGACGCCATAGAGATCAATGAAGACGCCTATGAGCAATGCATGGACAATTTTGAAAGCTCTGATTGGGCCGATCGCTTATTCTGTTACCACGCCGCCCTAGATGAGTTTGTTGATGAACTGGACGACAAATACGACCTTATTGTTTCCAATCCACCATTCTATTCAGAAATGGTCTCAAGTGGAGATGAATCCAGAGATTTGGCCAGGCAGAATCAATCCTTACCTTTTGAGGAACTATTGAGTGGCGTTGCTAAGTTAATGTCCAATAATGGGACCTTTTCAACTATTATTCCCTACAAGGAAGAGCAAGTATTTTTGGAAAAGGCGCGTATTTTTAACCTATTCCCAAAACGGATAACAAGAGTAAAAGGAAATCCTGATTCGGAATTAAAGCGCAGTTTAATTGAATTCCAGTTTGGGAATATATCGGTTAGCACGAACGATCTGACTATTGAATTAGAGCGACACAAATACACCCAGGAATACATTGAGCTTACCAAAGATTATTATTTAAAAATGTAACAATAATACTTTCGCGTGTTATATTTTTAAATAATAATCCTTAATTTGTTTACTTTTGATTCTAAAACCCATTCTATGCGACCAGATTTATTTGAAGCACCCGATTATTACAATTTAGATGATCTTTTATCTGAAGAACATAAATTGGTACGTGATGCAGCCAGACAATGGGTTAAACGCGATATATCTCCCATAATAGAAGAATATGCCCAAAAGGCAGAATTTCCAAAACAAATTATTAAAGGGCTTTCAGAAATTGGTGCCTTTGGACCTTATATCCCAGAGGAGTATGGCGGGGCCGGATTGGACCAAATAAGTTACGGCCTCATTATGCAAGAAATAGAACGAGGTGATAGCGGAGTACGTTCCACCGCCTCTGTACAGTCTTCTTTGGTAATGTATCCTATTTTCACATACGGCAGTGAGGAACAACGAAAGAAATACCTTCCCAAACTAGCTTCTGGGGAATTTATGGGATGTTTTGGGTTAACAGAACCAAATCATGGTTCCAATCCAAGTGGGATGGAAACCAGATTTAAGGACATGGGAGATCATTTTCTTCTAAATGGAGCCAAACTCTGGATATCCAATTCTCCTTTTGCGGACATAGCCATAGTGTGGGCAAAAAACGAAGAGGGCCGTATACATGGCCTTATTGTGGAACGGGGAATGGAAGGCTTTACTACCCCTGAGACCCATAATAAATGGTCTTTACGCGCATCCGCCACAGGAGAATTAATTTTTGACAACGTAAAAGTTCCCAAGGAAAATCTGTTGACCGGGAAAAGTGGTCTTGGAGCACCATTGGGTTGTTTGGATTCTGCCCGTTACGGGATAGCCTGGGGTGCCATTGGCGCAGCAATGGATTGTTATGATACCGCTTTAAGGTACGCCAAAGAACGTATACAATTCGGGAAACCCATTGCCGCTACCCAACTCCAACAAAAAAAATTGGCGGAGATGATTACGGAAATCACCAAAGCACAATTGCTGGCCTTTCGATTAGGGCAATTAAAAAACGAAGGACGTGCCACCACGGCCCAAATCTCAATGGCCAAACGCAATAATGTGGACATGGCCATAAAGATAGCGCGTGAGGCCAGACAAGTTCTGGGTGCTATGGGAATCACAGGAGAATATAGTATTATGCGCCATATGATGAATCTTGAAAGTGTTATCACCTATGAGGGCACTCACGATATTCACTTATTAATTACCGGTGCCGACATCACAGGCCTTCCTGCTTTTTAATTAGTACAACATTAGCTGAAAAAATATCAAAAATAGCATTAAGGAACCTTAATGCTATTTTTGTGATATAGGCAAATTTACACCCAATCAAAGTGCGTCTTTGAACAGGTTTTCTCGATCAGCAAGTTGGGGAGTTCTATGCCCAATCCAAGCGTAACCTTACCAAATATAAATTCATAGAATTAGGAAAATCTAGGATAAGTTGAATATATTTTTTTTAAAATCAAAAATTAAGTATATTAACCTATCATATAGATAATATTTACCTATATATATTGATTTATTAACAATGAAGCAACTTTGGATCCTTAGTTTTTAAGTTCCTTGCACCAATTTTAGAACCTGGACAATCATCCCCCTAATGACCAATGCAAATCAAAATACCGTAGTTCTAGTTGAACAACTCATAGCCGGAGAGGAGAAGGCCTTTATCCTGGTAATGGACAAATACCACCAAAAACTTTTGATGTACGCCTATGGTCTTAGCAATGACTACCCACAGGCTCAAGATATAGTGCAAAATGTATTTCTACGATTGTGGGAACGCAGACAAAATATAAATATCAGGGAATCGTTTCAGGGCCTTTTGTACAAATCGGTTTACAATGAATTTATTGACAATATCCGAAAAAATAAACCCACCACTTCATTGGATGAGGCATATTGGAATGCGGTAAATATTGCAGTGGACGATACCAATAGTCAACTTCTAGAAGATAAAATAAGGCTCATAAAAAAGGAAGTGGAGCATTTACCCACAAAATGCAAGCAGGTTTTTTTACTGAGTAAGCAAGATGGTTTAACCAATATCGAAATAGCTGAATATTTAAATATATCCATTAAAACAGTTGAATACCAAATTACCAATGCCTACAACATAATTAGAAAAGGAACGGAGGTCAAAATAAAGAAATTGGTTTTGATGTTCCTCTCTATGGCTAAATTGGCCTAATCCAAGATCAATTCTACTTCTACTACACTAAAGGGAAGATTGTAACCTAAACTAAGGATGCATCCGCACCAAGATTTAGTATATAATCCAATAGTCTTTACCATCAACAAGAATATTTCACAAAAAAACCAGACCTGCATGCGCACGGCATACAGGTCTGGAAAACTATCTCAAACGACTTGGCTATAGATTATTGCAATAACCACATTAGGGACCATGGATCATTCACAGCAGGTTGCAATCTGCCAGTAGCTAGGGTTAAATTAGCTTCATTAAAGGGATCCGACAAGATTTGTCTTTTAGGTATATCTTGCCCTTTTGCACCCTGAATGACATTCTTTTCCAATTCTGGCAAGCCTGTCCTTCTCCAGTCAAACCAAGCTTCACCTGTCAACCAGCCTGCAATCCATTTTTGATGCATAATAGGCACCATTTTATCTGTTGCATTGGTGTAAATTGATTGGGCATTGGCCATATAAGCGGCCTTATCAAAAGCCACTAGAGAATCGCTGCCTTCATCGTATACCGCTGAGCTGGCACCGTCAGCAATTTGCCAGCGATCAAAAGAAAGTTCAATTCCGCTAAGGTAGTAATCCACAGGGTTACCACCAATCCAACCTCGTTCGCTCGCTTCCGCCAAAATAAATTGGGTTTCGCCGCTGCTCATAAACATAGCTGCAGACAGTTCATTCGCATTCTCAGAATATATATTGGTTAGATAAGAGATATGTGGGTTAGATGAATCTCCCAAATATATATCTGGATCCAGCGCTGTAATACCGGAACGAACATCGGTAACCGTATTTCCCATGTTATAATCATTGGGTGCACTTAGCGCAACCCCAAGTCCAACGAACAACGAAGTATTGACATCATTGGTCAAATCTGAATCGGCATTTCTAGCAGCAATATCTACCGTAGTGTTTCGCCTTACCCTACCATCAACCAACTCCACACCATCAGTAGCACCAGGAAAAATTTGAACATCTACCGGTCTTATCCAAGTCGTTAATCTTGGATCTTTTAATTCGATAAGATCCTTAACAATAGTAGCAGAAGGTTTTCTTCTATAGAATTCTGATCGAAAAGTATACGAAAGTGGTCCCCCAGGAAAGCTGTTGTCAGAAGCAGAGCCTACCCATTTTACCGCAGCATTATCACTAATATCCGTCATAATAGGGTTTTCAGTAGGATTGTTGACTATAGACGCTATCTCCGCCGAAGGATCCAAGCCTGTAAGTGTTTTTTCTGATAAACGCATACAATATCTCAAGCGTAATGAATTGGCAAATTTTCGCCACTTTTGACCGTCACCTTGAAAAACCACGTCTGCGTTAGACGCAATACCAATGGTGCCAACACCTTTTAGCATATCATTTGCTGTTGAAAGGTCTGATAATATGCCCAAGAAAACATCTTCTTGCGCATCGTATTTCGGCACAAAGGCATCACCTCTCTCCTCGCCTTTTATGGCTTCTGAGTATGGGATATCACCAAAGGTTGAAGTCAAAAAACCATACGTATATGACTTCATAATAAGGGATACCGCTTGGTAATACTTTTTTTCATCACCTTCCTTCTCCGTTTCCGCACGGTCATAAATATATTGACTATTAGTTAAGATCGGGTAGAAACTATTAAAATTTTTGGTATCCCAAACAAAATAGAAACTATAGAAGTCAACATTATCACGCTGCAGGTATTGGCTCCCAGCACTTACCTCTCTAGCTTTGTAATTGGTTTCTACCTCATTTTTAGCTGTAGACGTTAGCACATCCGTTAGAACAAATCTAACGTCTATCTTACTCTCCGGCAGGGTATTGGAGCTAATATTGGTCTCGTCTAGCGAATCACTACAAGAGCACACGGCAAGCATACTCATTGATAGAATGGACCATCTTAAAGTTTTATATATCTTTTTCATTTTTTATCTATTTAAAATGTCAAATTAATTGTAAATCCTACGGGAGCAACCCATGGGAGGGCGTTCCATTTTTCTTTTCCTATGTCGTATGAACCGCCATTTTGATAATAGGCAAGTTCAGGATCTATACCAATATCAGCTGCATTCCATATCATAATATTCTTTGTAAAAACAGAGAATGAAATCCTTTGAGCCGAAATTTTTGAGGCAAATTTTTGAGGCAGATCATAGGTGAGCGTAATATTTCTTAACTTAACAAAAGAGAGATCATACATAAAGGAAGATCCCACATCCCATAATCCACCACCTGGTTCCACGACTTTATAAGCATCGAACAACACGGTTCCAGGACCACCAAAGTTCTCGGCATAAGTACCATCGCCATTATCTACTACCCCAGGCCAAAAAGAACCATTGTCAAACCCGTTATAAGGAAAACCACCTGTTTGAGCATCTCTTCCCCCTACCCAAACATTATCAGCTTGGTATTTGGTAGGATTCGATTTAATTTCATTAGCAAGAGCAGTTCCATCACCGTTAAAAGAATTGGAACCCAAAATTCCGCTAAAAGTACCGGCATCACCTTGCCATTTATCAACCCAACCAGAACGTGATGTTCTCTTCATGGTTTCGGAGTAGAAATTACCACCTTGTCGCCAATCAAGATTAGCTGACAATGTGAAATTCTTATACTTTACAGAAGTATTCAATCCCATGGTAAAGTCATTCGTACTCTTGCCCACCTTTGGTTTAAGTGCGTTGTCTTTCTGAAATGTTAAGCCCCCATTATTATTGAGTATGGGCCAGCCCTCGTATTCGCCTGATTCGACTCTTAACACGCTGGTTGAATAAAGGTCGCCAATAACACCGCCAACAAAGGTCTGTTGTGTTAAGCTTCCCGCGTTACCTACACCAATTCTATCAATACCTTCTACTAATTCTACTAATCTACTTTCCTGTTTGGTAAAGTTAACACCTAAATTCCATTCTAAATTCGCTGTTCGCACAGGCACCGTATTCAAAGCCAATTCTATTCCAGTGTTCTCAACATTACCAGCATTAATCGTAGCACTACTAAAACCAGACATAGGCGATGTTGTTACCCCAATAATTTGGTTCCTATTTTGTGTCTTATACCAAGTTCCTTCAAATACAATCCGATTATTAAAGAAACCTAAGTCGGCCCCAACTTCATAAGAAGTCGCTACTTCTGGCTTAAGCGCAGTGTTCGGCAAACTACCCGGTACGGAGTATTGAATATCGTTACCCCAAAAGGTTTGATTCAATATTGGATTTATTGAATACGGATCTGTATCCTTTCCAACTTCTGCCCAACCCGTTCTAAGTTTGAACAAGGATACCCAACTAGGCATCTGAGTCATTTCTGAAATTAACATACTTAGCGAGGCCGACGGATAGAAATAAGATCTATTTTCTTTTGGTAGTGTACTCGACCAATCGTTACGTGCCGTTAAATCTAGGTAAACCATTTCCTTAAAACTTAAGGATGCCAATCCGTACAGACTGTAAATTTCCTTTTCGAATACGCCTGAGTTATAACCCAGCCCCGGCCTGGCTACATTGGACAGAGTATATAAGGCCGGTAATGTAAGAACATCACCACCTCCATAAAGGCTTGTATTTCTGCTATTCAAATAGTTTCCACCAACAGAAGGGTTAATTCTAAAGTCACCTACTTTTTTATCATAAGAGAATAAGAAATCTACATTGGTCTCTCTTTCATCGAGCTTCGTTTGTTCGTATGCCCCAAATGGTTTTACGGCAGAACTACCGAATCCGTCATAAGACCAAGGATAAATTGACTCAATCTTCTCATTATTAGCACTAAATGATACTCGGCCCATAGCTGTTAAACCAGGCAAAAGATCAATATCCAACCGCACATTTCCAAAGCCACGGATCTGATCTAAGGTTCTGTCTCTTTCATAGGCAGAGAACCATGGATTATTAGGAAGAGCTCCAGCTCTCCTTTGTTGCGAACCTTCTACTTCCCAATAATCTTTTAGGTCATTAATATTCACATGCGGTGCGTTAGCGAAAATATCCATATAAATATCATCACTTCCATTGTTCGTTAATGGTAAATTATCTGATGTAGGCTTAGAAATAGTAATATTGGTAGTGAATTTTACCTTGTCCGTTATCTTATAGCTAGTCGCCAACGAAAATCCAAGTCTTTTCAACTCCATTCCAGGAGTAATTCCATCACTTTTCATGTGGTTAATGGAAAAATTAAAACTGCCACGATCATAATTTCCACTTATACTGGCATCCGTTTGGGTCGATAGCCCTGTTTGAAAGAAATCTCGTAAACTATTATCATACATTACTAAAGGTTGGGGTTGCCCATCGGTATTCCATTGCACTGCTTCAACACCTGCTCTTGCACCATACCAATACTGCCAAGACGATTCGTTAAACTGACCCTTTTGACCCGTAGTAAAGGTGTTCTGTAATTCAAAATAATTATAGGGTACACTAAGAGTTGTACTCTGTGTGAACGAAACTCCGATGCCTTTTTTAGCGCCCTCACCAGAATTAGTAGTAATAAGAATTACCCCGTTACCAGCTCTTGAACCATATAGGGCAGCAGCGCTCGCTCCTTTTAGTACCGAAACACTGGCTATATCCAAAGAGCTTATATCAGCCATCGCATCAGTATTGCCCACAGGTGAGCCATCAATAACAAGCAGGGGCTCGTTGTTGCTTGTCAAAGAGGTCTGACCTCTAATAATCACATTCATTTTAGCATTAATGTCACCCCCCATTTCGTTTATTTGAACGCCAGACATTTTACCAGATAGGCCGCTCAATACATTTGTATTGGGCTGCTGATTTAATGTTTCAGCCTCTACTACCGCAACAGCATAGCCCAAAGCCTTTTTTTCTCGTTTCATACCTAAAGCCGTAACCACGACCTCGTCCATTTTTTCAGCGGCATAATCGAGTAACACCTCCAAGGAAGTTTGATTTCCAACTGCCACCTCCTTGGTTTCCATACCTATGTATGAAAACACAAGAACGGCCTGTGCATTGGGAACAGCAATAGTGAAGTTTCCGTCAAAATCTGACACCACCCCTTTTGATGTTCCTTTTAAAACAATGTTTGCTCCTGGCAACACCTCTCCGTCAACATCTTTTACAGTTCCGGATATTTCAATTTGTTGCGCAGCAATTTCTAAGGCTCCTAATTCGCTACTAATGATTTCAGGTCCAAAAAGTATGGACTCGCTATTTTCATACACGTGTGCACTAATATTCAAAAGAGCACCGTAGAACAGCAAAATAGTAAGCTTAATTTTTAAATTGTTTTTAGGAGGGCAAGACCGCCTACTCCTAACATTAATAAGGTTTTTCATAATTTAGTGTGGATTATTTGTTGGGTATTTAATTACTCTTAATCGGAAAGTGTTCGCGTATTTTCCAATTATTATAATGTGTTGGTATTCATTTGGTCTATTTCATATATTTTTCAATTTACAGGTTGGTTCTACTATTATTTTATGCAATCGGATTTTAAGTATCAGCTTAGATAATAATTGTATTAGTACTCCATCTTCCCTCTCCAATTTCCGATACAATGTTAAGTGTTTCAGAACAAAATAGCTTTAACGATTAAGCAAATTAATATTAACTTATTGTTAAATCCGGACCTAATCTACAACAATATCGCTTTAACGATTAAGCAATAATAACAATTAATTTTTACTTTATTCAAAATTTTACCTAAAAATAATTATTGGCTCCCTAAAAAATAACATATTTAGGTCAGGAATACCTCAAAAAAAACCAGGCCTGGATGCAATTTGCAACCAAGCCTGGGTAAAATATTGTTAAAAAAGTATACTATTGCAGTAGCCACATTTTAGACCACTGATCGTTTTCAGCAGGCTGCAATTTACCAATTGCTTGCAACATATTCTCTTCATTAAAAGGATCATCATAATAAAACCTAACAGGAATCTCTTGTCCCTTAGTCCCTGCTATAATGTTGACACTTAAATTTGGAAGTCCTGTTCTACGCCAATCGAACCATGATTCAGGAGTAAGCCATTGAGAAATCCATTTTTGGTGCATAATAGGCTCCATTTTATCTGAGGCATCATTAAAGATTTGTTGTGCCTGTGCCATATACACTCCTTGATCAAAAGGAATAAGGGTGTTGTTCGCTTTATCATACACCGCAGATGGATCTCCGTCCGAAATTCCATACTGCCCCATTGACAATTGAATACCACTATTGTAATAATCTAAGGCACTGTTAGATACCCACCCTCGAACACTTGCCTCAGCCAAGATAAATTGTACCTCAGCAGCATTCATTAGTACTGACTTTACCATTGGATTGGCATCCTCTGCGTACATTTCAGTTAGATACGAAGCATGAGGGTTAGATGCCGCAGCAAGATAGACGCTTCCATCTAGAGACGCAATTACCTCATTAGCATTGATACCATCCGCAAATTTCTGAAATTGATTAGGATCCGTTAAGGCAACTGGCAAACCAACAAAAAGGGAGGTATTCAAATCGTTCTCCTTATTTCCATCATTATTTATTGCGTTAACATCTACAGTGGTATATCGTTTTAACACGCCACTTTCCTCTACAATTTCATCGGTGGCCCCCTCAAAAATTTGAACATCTACTGGTCTCACCCAAGATGTTAGTCTTGGATCGCCCAGGGCGGTCAAATCATCAACAATGGTAGCTGATGGTTTTCTACGATAAAATTCAGAGCGGTTACTACTTCTTAAGGGGCCTCCGTACCAACTGTTATCGCTATTAGTTCCCACAAATGCAATGCCCGCATTGTCGTCATTGTTTGCTAAAATAGGATACTCAGCACTATTCCCTACTATAGCTGAAATTTCTGCAGCTGGATTAATATCGATACCTCCCTTTTCTGATAAACGCATGTAATACCTTAGGCGTAAAGAATTTGCAAACTTTCTCCACTTCAAGGCATCCCCATGATATACAAGGTCTGCATCAGCAACTTCTTGAATGACCCCGGCTCCCTTTAGAAGGGTATTTGCTTCTGCCAAATCATTTATTATTCCCTTAAAAATGGTCAGTTGATCATCATATACGGGTTTAAAAAATTCCTCCCCTCCATTTTCTGCTAATAGGGCATTCGTATAAGGCAAATCACCAAAAAGAGACGTTAACATCCCATACCAATAAGATTTCATGATTAGTGCAACCCCCTGATAGTAATCTTTTACCTTCCCTGTCTTTTCCTTCTCTGCCCGATCGAAGATATATTTACTATCTTTTAAAGGTTCGTAATAGCCAGCATAACTCGAAGCCTGCCAATTAAAATTAAATCGGTCGTAACTCGTAAAATCACGTTGCAAATATTGGGTGGTAGCAGTAATCTCTGCCGCACCCATATTAAGCTCAGAAGTCATCGTTGCAGATTGGGACAAAATACCGGTAAGAACGAATTTAATGTCTATCTCAGTATCCGGCAAACTATTAGGGCTTACATTTATCTCCTCCAAAGATTCGGAGCACGATGTAGCAAAAAGTACTACCATTGGCAGTAACAGTGCAATTATATTATTCTTTATTCTAGTCATCTTTATTTTTTTTTAGAAACTTATGTTTAGTCTAAGGCCTACTGGGGCGGTCCAAGGGGCCACATTCCATTCTTCAAACCCTTGAGCTCCTTGGTCATAGGCTAGTTCAGGGTCGATTCCGATACCGGCTGCGGTCCAAAGCATAATATTTTTGGCATAAACGGAAATGGCCACATTATCTGCCGAAATAAATTTAGCTACTTGAGCAGGCAATGCATAGGTCATGGTAATATCCCTTAACTTAACAAAGGATGCATCATACATAAAAGCGTATCCGGTTCTCCAAAAACTACCGCTAGACTCTACTACTCTATAGGCATCAAATAATTTTGTGCCAGCATCCCCAAAATTTTCGGTATAGGTACCATCGCCATTGTCTATTACCCCTGGAAAGAAAGCTCCGTTATAATTTCCGTTAAATTCAAATCCACCTAACTCTTCATTTCGTCCACCAACCCAAACATCATTATCTCTATAAATAGGGTTTGATTTGATTTCATTGGCTAATGTTGCCCCATCCGCATAAGAATTAGCATCTAAGATCCCTGAATAAGTACTTGAACTGATCCCATTTCGCCAGTCCTCTATTTTTCCCGAACGTGCCATTCTTTTCATAGATTCGGAGTAGAAATCTCCACCCTGCCTCCAGTCGAAACTAGCGGATAGCGTAAAGTTCTTATATCGAATAGAAGTGTTCATCCCAACAGCAAAATCGTTATTGAAATTTCCAACCTTAATTTGGTTTTCCCGATTTCTATCGACATCCCATCTGCCATTGGAATCCAATATATTCCATCCCGCATACTCACCTTCCTCTACCTTTCTTATATAAGGGGAATACATATCTCCAATGATTCCTCCTACTTTTGTATGAGCACCACCATCAGTTCCTCCACCAAACCTAACAAGGTCAATACCGTCAACCAATTCTACAAGTTTACTTTCCTGTGTGGTGAAATTAAAGTTCATGTTCCATTCAAGATCTTCCGTTCTAATAGGAACCATATTTAATCCAAATTCAAATCCGTAATTTTCCACATTCCCTGCATTAATGGTGGTACTGGTATACCCTGTAAGTGGAGAGACATTCACATTTAAAATTTGGTTTTTGTTTTGAGTCTTGTAATAGGTAGCCTCCAGTCCCAATCTACCCTTAAAGAAACCTAAATCCGCACCTACCTCATAAGAAGTAGCTATTTCTGGCTTTAGCTTGGTATTTGGCATACTGCTTGGAAGTGAATAGGTGAAATCATTGCCCCAATATCCCTGGGTTAAAGTTGGGTGGATTAAATAAGGATCAGTATCTTTTCCTACCTCAGCCCATCCAGAGCGTAATTTAAGCAACGAAATCCAAGATGGCATTTGGAACATTTCAGAAACCAGAACACTTCCAGAAGCGGAAGGGTAAAAGTAAGAACTGTTCTCCTTAGGAAGGGTACTGGACCAATCGTTACGTGCCGTTAAATCCAAGTAGAGCATATTTTTATAGCTCAATGTAGCCATCCCATAAACACTGTATACCGCCTTTTTAAAAGTTCCGCTATTGTATTCTAGACCTCCTCTGGTTACATTGGATAGGGTAAACAACCCAGGAAGCACCAAATTGTCACCTCCAGAACTATAGGTGTTAACTTCACTATTCAATATATTTCCGCCTACAGAAGGAGATATACGGAAATCTCCAAATTTCTTATCATAGGAAAACAAAACATCTACGTTAGTTTCCTTAGAACTACTATTATCTAGGTTATACGCCCCTGTTGGTTTTGTTGTTCCACCACCAAATCCTTGAAAAGACCATGGTTTTAAAGTTTCCTCTTTATTGTAATTACCACTATAAGCTACACGCCCCATAGCTTTGAAATTGGAGGTAATTTCCCAGTCTAGCTTAATATTCCCAAAACCACTTAGTTTGTCAAATTTGTTTTTCCGTTCATTGGCGGAAAACCAAGGGTTGTTGTAACCATCTGTAACCTTGCGTTGTGCAACGTTCGGTGTTTCCCAATAATCTCCGTTTAGGTCATTGATATTTATATGTGGTGCGATATTGAATAAATCAAAATATTGATTATCACCACTTAGATATCGAATTGGATTATTATCAGAATTGGGGTTCGAAACATCAAAATTGGTGGAAACGGTTACATTATCCGTTATTTTATAGGCTGTATTTAGTCGGAAACCAAGCTTTTGAAGTTCGGTGCCTGGAGAGTAACCTTCTCCTTTCAAATGGGATATTGCTAATCTAAAGTTACCCTTATCATAATTCCCACTTATACTTGCATCGTTTATTGTGGTTACTCCCGTTCTAAAGTAATCTTTCTGGGGGTTCTTATAAAACTTTAATGGTACTGCTTCACCATTGCTATTCCATTGTACCGCTGAGCCGCCTTCTTCTGGGCCGTACCAGTGTTGCCATGTGGCTTCATCAAAAATTCCCCTTTGCCCGTTGGTAAATCTATCCTGAGTTTCAAAATATTTATAGGGCGTATTCAAAGTGACTGTAGATGAGAATGAAACCCCAATCCCTTTTTTAAGACCCTCACCAGATTTAGTAGTAACAAGGATTACCCCGTTACCTGCTCTGGAACCGTAAAGTGCAGCTGCACTTGCTCCTTTTAATATGGAAACACTCTTAATATTCATAGCGCTTATATTGCCCAAAACAGCAGTACTCCCAACAGGTGAACCATCTACAACAACCAAAGGCTCATCATTTCCAGACAAAGAAGTTCTACCCCTGATATACACATGGGTTTCCGCATTTAAGTCGTTCCCAGATCTTCGAATATCCAAACCAGAAACCCTACTACTCAATCCACCCAAGGCATTTTCTTGAGGTACCAAGTTCATTTCTTCGCCATCGACCTCTCCTACAGAGTATCCCAAAGCTCTTTTTTCTCGCTTCATTCCCAGTGCGGTAACAATTACCTCGTCCATTTTTTGGGCAGAAGGGTCCATCACAACATCTAAATTAGTGTTGTTCCCCACTACAACCTCCTTGGTCTCCATTCCTATATAGGAGAAGACAAGAACAGTTTGCGAATTGGGTACAGCAATACTAAAATAGCCATCAAAATCGGTAACCACCCCTTTGGTCGTTCCTTTTATAACCACATTTGCACCCGCTAAGATTATACCATCGCTGTCCTTAACAATTCCTTGGACTTCCGATTGTACCGGAGTATCGGATTTAATGGGGACACTTTTAATGTATTTCTTCTCGTTTCTTTTTAGGATAATATGTTTGTCCAATACCTCATAGGACACATTAGTATTGAGAAAAAGCGTTTGCAATATATTCCTAACCTTTTCTTTGTTAACCTTAAGGGTAACAAGTTTACTGATATCCACATCTTTTAAATTATACAGAAATTTAAATTCTGTATGGGCCTCAATCTCATTTAAGACTTTTTCAATGGAGACCTCTTTAAGATCCAGGCTTATTCGCGTATTTTGGGCATAGTTATTAGCCCTAATATTAAATAGTGCAATGAAGAGTAAAATGGTAGTTAACTTCATTTTTAAACTAAATTCCGGGGGGCATAGCTGCCTACCCCTAATTTTAAAAAGGATTTTCATATTTTTGTATTGATTATTTAGATGAGTATTTATTTACTCTAAAATTTCTTGCTGGGAGATGTTCGCGCATCTTCCAGTTTTTTTTGAATTTATTTGCGGTTTATTTCTTTTAATTCATCTGGTAATCTAGTTTAGTTTATGGTTATTTTATCATTTTCAATCGTATAGGCAAACCTATAGCTTGTCCTAAAGGAAGCAAAGATTTGTTCCATTAGCTCGTCCTTGTCGAAACTGGCACTAAAATACTGTTCGCCCAGTTCTTTATTATTGTTTACAATACTAACATTGTAAGTGCGCTCCAATTTTTTAATGATATTTTTAAACTGCATACTTCTGAACACCATTTTTCCCGATTTCCAACTGGTATACAGACTAGTGTCTACCTCGTCCAGAGATATGTTACCACTGGAATGGTCATAAACCCCCCTAAAACCGGGCTTCATAAAAGTGGTAGTTGACGGCCCATAAACATCACCGTTGTAAAGCCCAACCGATCCATTGACCAAAACTGTAGTAACCAGTGTATCTTCAGGGTAAGAGGAAAGATTGAATTCTGTACCCAAAACCCGTACTTTTAAATCGTTTATATTCACAATAAATGGATCAATGCTATCTTTTGCAATGGCAAAATAGGCCTCTCCAGTCAAGACTACCTCTCTGGTCTTGCCCGGCAAGAATTTAACTGGATACTTTATGGAAGATCCTGAATTAAGAAATACACTACTGCCATCTGACAGGACCAATTCAAATTGCTTTCCATTGGGAATATTTAGCTGGTTATGTATTAGTTTTTCCGAATCAACGCCTTCATTATAGTTAAGTGTATTTCCTTTTTGTACTCCAACCTCATTTCCTTCTGCATCAATTATCTTTCGCTTACCATCTTCACTAATGACCTCTATATTTCCATTATCCAACTGAAGTGTAATCTGGTTGGCGTCTATTAATTCCTCTACATTAGTTTCATTGAATTTTTGTTCAAAAAAATAACCAAATCCAAGGAGTAAAAATACTACAGCAACTAATTTAAGCAGCATTCGCGGTTGCAACCTGTATATTCCAGATTTCTTTTTCCTAATTTTACCAAGCAAGCGATTCTTAATAGGTTGATTATCAACCTTATTAAGTCCCATATTAATGGCATGGTGCAATAAAACGTAGTCATTGAAGCTTTCTTTGTTGTACGGGTCCTGTAACCAATACTCCAATTCTTTCAATTCTTGTTCACTTGCCGTTTTCGCTAGGTATCTTTGTATACCTTTTTCTATATCCGATGGAATCATTATGCCTGTTATATTAGATATGACGTAAACTAATTGGACCACCCTAGGTTTTAATGAAAAAAAAGAAATTTATTTTTCCACTACTGCCTGGACAAAAAATATGGTCACTGCCAAAAGCGGTGACCATTACGTTGCCCTTTGATAAAAAAGGACCAAGATTCCAAAATATTAATATATTATAATTGAAGAAATGTTGGGTAACTCTTAAGTTCAAATATAGATAACTCCAATGTTGCCTACCAAAGACACACACAGGGCCAATCTGCCTTCAAAAGCTGCCTATTAAGGTCGTGTCCTGAAATTTTATTTTGAAGGGGATTTCTCGGGCCTTTTCTTCCTTACCAAACTATCAGCCGGATAACTAGCCTTTAAATATGCCATTTGAGCCTTAGACCAATCCATAATTTTATCCTGTTGCCCCTGGGTAAGATTGGCTTCTGGATGAAGTCCTAAATAGGTATATGAGGGTATTGGCATTTCCTTCTCTTCCACCATTTCAACAATCTCCTCGAATTTGTGATATTGAATAGCCAAAGGCAATTTTGTGAAGTTTGAAAAATTTAAATGTTTTTTGCCGTCTACCACATGATCATTTAAAAACCAGGCCACAGGCTGAACATTGGAGTACCAGGGATATTCCGTTTTATTGGAATGGCAATCCATACAGGAGACATCCAAGACATACTTCACATCTTCAGAAACCTCATATTTATTGAACATACTGTAAGCAGTATCATCAGAATCATTCTTGTCTGGGCGGATAAATTGAATCAAAATCAATACAGCACCAAGGCCTATTAAAATTTTTTTTATCATAATAAAAATTGTTGGTTAACGGCAAGTACACCTGATTATTCATTTTTGGTGGTGTACTAAAGTAGTATTTTTTTTAGATTAGACTGGCTTTGCTGCAAATGGTTTAATATTTAACACCAACCTAACCGATTGACTGTCTTAGCTTAACACACCAAATTACAATTTAGTGTTATTTTACAGTAACCTAAAAAAGGATACGTTCTTATAATTTGAATTAGCTAAACTAAACCGATGGTCGCATCGGTTTTTTTTGCTGTATTTTGATTTAGGGATTGAGAAATTAACCATTAAGGCTGATATTGTTGGTAATAATCTTCAAAAAAATAGGAATAGCACCGTTTCGTCCTGATCATAACTTAGATATTACTTTTAAATTAGCCAATGTGATTGTTAGCAGACTGTTCTATAGTGGTACAAAAATTCCATTAACGCTTTACAGTATAGGTTGAATTAAAAATTTAGCTACGCAACTTGAAGTACAATCATCCTGAAATTATTGAAGCGGATTAATTAAAACAGATAAAGTAGCCTAGGATAAAAGCACTACACCCTCACAAGGTAATTGGATAAATTCTGCCTAAGTTTATCGAACGAAATTGGTTTCGTAAAGTAGTCGTTCATTCCAACTTCCATGGCCCCTTGGATCGTTTCCTTGGTAACATCTGCAGAGAAACCTATAATAATAATGTCCTTATTGGACTTCCTTATTTCCACAGTAGCCTCAAAACCATCCATTTCTGGCATATGGATATCCATAAAGACCAAATCATATTCGTTTTCGGCTACCGCAACTACGGCCTCCTTTCCATTGCCTACCCAATAAGTGTTTATACCAAAGGTATCCAAGGTCTTCTTGAGCACTAACACATTTATCCTATTATCGTCGACAATTAAAACCTTAAATCCACTTAAATCTATAATATTTGCTAATGGCGCTATTATTTCCGGTTGTACCTCCGTTATAGGAAAACTGAAAGTTATCATAAACTCCGAACCAACACCTTCTGTACTGTCAACTTCAATGTGACCTTCCAGCAGTTCTATTAAAAGATAGGTAATATATAACCCAAGACCGCTACCTTCATGTCTTTTTGTAATACCAGAATCTATTTGCGTAAACCTATCAAAAATGGTTTTAAGCTTGTTTTTTGGAATTCCTATTCCAGAATCCTTTATACCTATACTAATATTAAGGTCATTTTTGAGTATATATTCCTCGTAGGTAATATCTATTCCGCCTTCCTCGGTAAATTTTAAGGCATTCTTTAAAAGATTTGTAAGGATCTGGCCAAATTTTCCAACATCGCCTATAACGTGGGTTTTTGTACCCGAATCCATATCGGAGCGCACATAAAGCCCTTTAGCCTCAATACTGGGACCATAAATACTAATAATATTCCTAAGTTCCTCAGATGGGGAAAAGACATCTTTTTTAAACGTTATTTGGCCAGATTCTATTTTGTCTATTTCCAAAATATCGTTCACCAACAAAAGTAATTTTTTCGAAGAGACATCCATCAAGGATAGATACTCCATTAAAGAACTATCAATTTTCGACTCTTTTAAAACCTCAATAAAACCCATTATGGCATTTAAAGGGGTTCTGATCTCATGGCTCATATTGGACACAAACTCCGTTTTGGCCTTGGACGCCCGCTCCGCCTTTATCCGCTCATCCCTAATACTTTTATTGGTGTTTTTAAGTTTTAAATTTAATTCCCGAAAGCGTTTGTTTTCAATTCTGGAAGATTGATAAAAATAAAGCAATGCACTCATAAGCAGGGATATTAATATCCCAAAAATTAAAATACTGTTAGACGACATTTTCCTTTCTGCCAATATAGCTTTACTGCGAGGCATTAAATAAAAGGTCCAATTTTGCTGATCAAATTCATCCACCTCATAGGACCTAACAAAAATAAGGTCTTCACTAAAGTCACTCGGTGTTGGGTTATTATAGGTATAGAAAGTGGCACCCTTATCATCCTTAATTTCAATAGCGTAGTTTTTCATACCTATTGCCAGTTCATTAAAGGGCGCAGTAAAATCCATTCCAGCTGTAATAGTTCCTTGAAACTTCCCTCCAAAAAAGACGGGGACATCTACCAAAAAGGAATGGCCTCCCTGCGTTAAGGCTGTCCATGATGTTAAATTGGTAGAAGAATCCTTCACATGCCTCATCCATTCCGCTTGCCGAGGATTTCTCGAAATGTCCAAACCCAAAGCGGCCTCATTTCCTTTTAAAGGCAAAATTTTTCTGATAACTTGTGAACTATCTATCCATTCTACAAATTTAAAGGATGGATTTTGCTTTAGAATAAGTAGCGCATCCTCTTCCCAATATTGAAAATAATCCCCATGGCTCATTTCCATACGTTCCATAAGATTCTCCAAGGCCAATATACTATTTTGACCAGAAGATAAAAATGATTGGGATTGTAGAAGTCCATTAACCTCTAGCTCCCTTTTAAGTAATTCTCTGTCCGAATTCAATGAATGATTCCATAAAAGAGTAACAACAATCATTAAAACTGCAAAAACAGCAACAGGATATATTAGTTCTTTTTTTGAAAATTTAAAGGACATGTTAGGAGTTCTCTAGAACGTAAATTATTAGTACAGTCAAAGATATCACAATAAATAAAAAATACCCCCTTTTTCATAGGCATATAAAATTAAGCCTATTTATTACTGTTATCTTAATTTTAACTTTACACCTATTACCGACGAATTAACATTGAAGTTCACTGCCCAAGTTACTTTTTCTCATTTCTTTTGGAGCTGGCCTTAGGATCCGAAAGTAGATTATGAGTTAATAGATAACAGCCAAAGCTCCTTTTATGATTGAAAGATCACCATAGCAGTTTAGTTGGTCCTTTTGGCTATGGGGGATATAAATATTTCTAAATTACTTAAGTATCCATTATTTTTCAGCGGTGCAAAACCTAGGACAATGCCGTAGATGAAATAATTAAAGAAATTTCTAAATAAACTTTTCTAAAAAATTTATCTTTGTTCTAAATAAAAACTATGAGTATGTCTTATGTAGATTTATATAGTACTGGTACACACAGAAGAAATTTAGCGCATTTTGCGTCCATTACCACTTTAGCCGCCATTGACGGTGCAATAAACACCAAAGAAAAAGAATTATTGGACCGTTTCGCCAATAAACTTGACATTACCGAATCCGAATACCAGGAGGTTATGAAATCGGACAATAAATATCCAATTAACCCACCTGCCAGTTCTGAAGAACGCCTGGAGAGATTATTTGATTTGTTCAGAATTATTTTTGTTGACAATGTCATTGATGAAGAGGAGCGGGCTCTGATAACAAAATACGCCATTGGTTTGGGGTATAGGTCTGAAAGTGCCAATTTGATTATTAAACGATCTATAGATATTTTTACTGGAAAAATTGATTTTGAGGATTATTTATATCTTTTAAAACACTAGATCTACATTCTGATTATATAATTGAAAAGGAGCCCAGGGCTCCTTTTCTTATTTTGCGGCCTGCATAAATTCCTCGGCCTTTTCAACCATTTTTCTACTTCCACAAAAGAAGGGTACCCTTTGATGCAATTCTGTGGGCTTTAAATCCAAGATAGGTTTAAATCCATTACTTGCAATCCCATTGGCTTGCTCGGCAATAAAAGCCATAGGGTTGCACTCGTAAAGTAACCTCAATTTACCTTCGGCCGCCACACTGCTCTTGGGATAAAGATAGATACCACCCTTGATCATATTTCTGTGAAAATCGGACACCAAAGAACCTATATATCTTGAGGTATAGGGCCTATCCCCTTCCTCTTTCTGGCAATATTTAATATAATCCTTGACACCTTGAGGGAAATGCACATAATTACCTTCGTTTACAGAGTAGATTTTACCGGTTTCCGGAAATTCCATATTGGGATGTGAGAGATAAAAAGTTCCCAGTGCTGGATTTAAAGTAAAACCATTTACACCATCACCCGTAGTATAGACCAGCATGGTAGAGGTTCCGTACACAATATAACCGGCTGCAATTTGAGCCCTCCCAGGCTGCAAAAAATCTTCCAAGGCTACGGGTGTACCAATAGGGGTTACCCTTCTATAAATGGAGAATATGGTCCCCACCGAAACATTCACATCTATATTGGAAGACCCATCCAAGGGATCAATCAAAACAATGTATTTATTTTGGTGCTTCTTGTCACTACTATTGATACTAATAAAATCATCTTCCTCTTCAGAAGCGATGCCACAAACGATTTCCCGATTAATTAATGTCTGAATAAACTTTTCGTTGGCCAAAACATCCAATTTTTGTTGGTCTTCTCCTTGAATATTGGTATCCCCGGCAGCACCAATAATATCGACCAAGCCCGCCTTATTAACCTCGTGGCTAACGACCTTTGCCGCCAATCTAATTGCATTTATAAGTTTAGAAAGCTCCCCTGAGGAATATTGAAAAGAGGATTGGTTTTCAATAATGAATTCCCCTAGGGTAGTATTTTTTCTATACATAGCTAAAGCATTGTTTATTTGAGCACAAATATCGGTTAATTTGTGAAACTACAACGTTTTCGTAATATATTGATTTTTTAAATTTATAACTTTGTGTTTTATTTGTAACAATTATGGAATACATCATTCGAGATGCCGAAGCCAAGGATATGGCTCAAGTGCACAAATTGATAAAAGAGTTGGCCGTTTTCGAAAAAGAAGACAATGCGGTTGAGGTAAGTGTTGAAGATTTACAGAGGGATGGATTTGGGACCAACAAGTTATTTCATTGCTATGTTGCGGAATCTAACGGCGATGTGGTAGGGATGGCCCTGATATATAACAGGTACTCCACTTGGAAAGGCCCCATTATCCATTTGGAAGATTTAATTGTTACCGAATCAATGAGAGGAAGCGGGCTAGGTGCCGCCTTATTGACCAAGGTTGTGGAACATGGACATAAACTGGGCGTAAAACGCATTAACTGGGAGGTCCTGGACTGGAACGATCCGGCAATTTCATTTTACGAAAGCAGGGGTGCCAAGGTCTTGAGAGATTGGAATGTAGTTCATTTGGACGAAAAAGGAATTCAAACATTTTTAAATATACTATGAGGGTTTTTAAATTTGGAGGAGCATCAGTTAAAGATGCTGACAGTGTAAAGAACGTTGTTAACGTTTTAAAAGAGGTTGGTCATGAAAATACCTTGTTGGTAGTTTCTGCAATGGGCAAGACCACCAATGCCATGGAAAATGTTGTAAACGCCTATTTCAAGGATAAATCGTTGTTGCCCTCGGCAGTACATGAAGTTATTCAGTACCACGAAACTATTCTGCATGACCTATTTCCTAATGATAAGCACCCCGTATTTGCAAGTGTCAAAACTCTTTTTGATGAGGTGCAAGGGTTTTTGGTCTGGAACAAATCTCCTAAATACGGCTTTATCTATGATCAAGTTGTTGGTTATGGAGAATTGGTGTCCACTACCATTCTCAGTGCCTACTTCAATGAAATAGGCATAGCCAATCAATGGTTAGACGTGCGGTCCTTGATCAAAACCAATGATGATTATCGCGATGCCATAGTAAATTGGGAGAAAACCCAAACAAATGTTACTGAAAAGGTAGATCAGCGCAAATTAAATATTACCCAAGGCTTTTTGGGCAGTGATGACAACAATTTTACAACCACCTTGGGCCGGGAAGGTTCCGACTACTCCGCTGCCATTTTAGCCTATTGCCTAAATGCAGAGGAGGTGACCATATGGAAAGATGTACCAGGGGTTTTGAACGCTGACCCCAGATATTTTGAAAAAACCGAATTGTTAAACAAAATTTCTTATCGTGAAGCTATAGAACTTGCTTTTTATGGTGCTTCCGTAATACATCCCAAAACCTTACAACCCTTGCAGAGGAAGGAAATACCTTTGCATGTAAAATCCTTTATCAATCCTAAGGACAAGGGCACAACTGTTGGAAAAGGAGTGGGTATAGAACCCAAGGTGCCTTGCTTTATAGTCAAGAAGAACCAAGTCCTAATGAAGCTTTCTTCTCTGGATTTCTCGTTTATAGTAGAGGACAGCATAAGCGAATTGTTTAAAATGCTTCACGATCATCAGATGAAAGTGGACCTGATCCAGAATTCAGCGATAAGTTTTTCCGTCTGTGTCGATAATAAATTTGGCAAATTAGAGGAGCTTCTGAACCAATTGAAAAGTAGGTTTAAGGTAGTACATCATGAAGGTGTTTCCTTATATACCATTAGACATTTTGATACGGAAGCTTTAACATCTCTCCAAAATGGCAAGGAGATATTGCTTGAACAACGCGGCAAGGAAACAGTGCAATTGGTAGTGCAATAGGAATATGAATTTATTTGTTGGTACGTTATAATAGGAATAGGTGTAGTGATTTTCCTATCTTAGCGCTGACCAAACTACACTAAGGCATGGGTTTAGTAACCGCAAAGGAAGTAGCCAAGGCTATTAATCTGGATAAATACGGCTTTCTGGGAACATTTATTGGTTGGTTGCTCATGAGGATAACCAAAATTTCCAGTATTAACCGTTTTTATGACAACCATAAGCATTTGGAAGGACTTGCTTTTCTGGATGCCATTTTGGCCCATTATCAGATAAAATTTGAGATTCCAGAGGAAGATTTTAAACGATTGCCAAAACAAGGTTGTTACATTACTATTTCCAATCATCCCCTTGGTGGGATAGACGGTGTACTACTGTTAAAATTACTTTTAAATTACAGATCTGATTTCAAGATAATTGCCAACTTCCTATTGAATAGGATAGACCCTATGTCGCCCTATATTCTTCCCGTTAACCCTTTTGAAACCCATAAGGATGCCAAAAGCAGCATTTCTGGGTTTAAGAATGCTATGCAGCATTTGAGGGACGGCCATCCTTTGGGTATTTTTCCTGCGGGTGAAGTATCTACCTATAAAGATGGGAAATTAATAGTGGACAGGCCATGGGAAGAAGCTGCCTTGAAGCTTATAAGAAGAGCTGAAGTGCCTGTAGTGCCCATTTATTTTCACGCAAAAAACAGTCGATTATTTTATCGTTTATCCAAAATAAGCGATGTATTTCGTACAGCTAAATTACCCTCAGAAGTTACCAGCCAGAAGAACAGGATCATTAAAGTGCGTATTGGGCAACCCATTTCTGTACAAACTCAGAACGAACAGGAAAATTTAGCAGAATTTTCGGATCTATTGCGCCGCAAAACATATATGCTTTCCAATGCCTATGAAAAGGAAAGGTTGTTGGACTCTATTCCCAGCAGTTTAAAAATTCCTAAAGCCCCGCGAAAGATTGCCACTGCTGTAAGTACCGAGATTATACAGGAGGAAATTGAGCTATTAAGGGAGAAAGATTGTAGACTGTTACAAAGCAAAAATTACGAAGTCTTTTTGGCCAAGGCTTTGGACATGCCCTTTATTTTACAAGAGATAGGCAGGCAGCGCGAAGTTACCTTCAGAGCGATTGGTGAAGGAACCAACAATTCCATTGATCTGGATAAATTTGACAGTTATTATCGCCACCTCTTCCTTTGGGACGATGAGGAAAAAGTAATTGTAGGGGCTTACCGAATGGGAATGGGTTCCGAAATATTTGAGGAACACGGTATAGACGGATTTTATTTACAAGATCTTTTTCGATTTGAGCCTGAATTATATAGCATGATGTCCAAATCAATAGAAATGGGCCGGGCCTATATTATTAAGCAATATCAACAAAAACCAATGCCACTTTTCCTTTTATGGAAGGGAATTGTACATACTACCTTGCGATTTCCTGACCACCAATTTTTAATTGGCGGTGTTAGTATAAGTAATCAGTTTTCCAACTTTTCAAAGTCCTTGATGATAGAGTTTATGAAAAGTAATTATTGGGACCCCTATGTAGCACAATACATTAGACCCAAAAAGGAATTTAAGGTAAAGCTCAACGATGCCGACAAAGATTTTATATTTGATGAAAGCGAAGCCGATCTTAATAAGTTTGATAAATTAATTGAAGAAGTGGAACCGGGAAGCTTAAGACTTCCTGTATTGATCAAAAAATACATTAAACAAAATGCCAAGGTTGTTGCATTTAATGTAGACCCCTTATTTAACAATTCAGTGGACGGATTAATGTATATTAAGATAGCCGATCTACCAGAAAGTACGGTGAAGCCAGTAATGGAAGAGTTTCAGGCAGAATTGGAGCGGAAGTTGGCAGAAGGGCAGCAGGAAGATGGAGGCCCGATCCAAAAATCTCCTTAAACCATCTTTATTAGGCATAAAATGCTTTACTGCACCCCTACAACAGTACTTCTCCTTTCAAATAGCAGGTTGTCTTTCCAGACATTATCACGTTGGCCTATACGCTCCCTTTTACCTATAAAGCGAAATCCAATATCGAGATGCAATTTCACACTTCCTTTATTTTCGGGAAATATTCCCGATTGCAAAGTCCAAATTCCTGCCCTTTCACTTTCAACAATTAATTGATGCATAAGTAATTTTCCTACCCCATGGCCTCGATGGCCCTGTCCAATATAAATACTTACCTCTGCTACACCGCCATACACGCATCTGCTGGACACAGCTGATAATGCTGCCCAGCCCAAAACAGTTTCCCCATTAATAGCCACCAATCTTCCTATCCTTAGATGTGCCGCATCCCACACTTGGAACGAAGGCACCGCTTTCTCGAATGTAGCAAAGCCCGTATCCATTCCCTGCTGATATATTTGAGCTACCATTGGCCAATCGCTATTATTCATGTGTCGTATTTCCATTTGAAATCCTTTAAGAACTACTACAAGTAGATACAAACCACCAGGATTGGATGTCCTATTTATCGTAATATTACGATAAATAGTGTCAAAAATAAAGTCAGACCCATAAAACCTGACTTTATACTATTCTTAGAACCAAGGTTTTTTACCTACTTGATAAGTGTTATAAAATTCTTCATCCGATTTGGTAAGGTAAATAATACCTTCTATGAGACCAATGATTGCAGTAGCCATCACTATAAAACTACCAATTATAAAACACATGGTAGCATAACCAATTACAGTTGATACCAACATTATAATTCCCTCTTTCTGATATCCCATTATAAATTTATGGACCCCCAATTGGCCAAATACTATTGCCAAGATTCCTGCCAGTAATTTTTTGTTATCTCCTCCGGCCCCTGCCAAACCCTCCTTGAATTCATTAGCCGTTTTTTTGGCTTCCTGTCCAAAGTCCTTTGCAGCTTCCTTAGTGTCCTCTGTAAATTCCTTGGCGGATTCCTTGGCATCTTTTGCAAACTCCTTTGCCGATTCCTTGGCACTTTTAGCAGCGTCCTCTGCCTTATCGCCTAAATCCTTGTTTTCTTCTGACATGGTTGTTTTTTTAGTTGATTAATAATTGAACTAAATGTAATAATTATTTCCCAATCAAAGAAACGCTTTATCATTAGGTTCCCATAATTCCAATTTATTGCCATCGGGGTCTAAAATCCATCCAAATTTACCGTAATTATACTCTTCAATTTCACCTACAATGGTAACTCCTTCTTCCTCTAAAACTTTAAGTAGCTCCACCAAATTCTCCACTCTGAAGTTCATCATAAAGGTAGATTTGCTGGGTTTAAAATAGGGAGTATCCTCTTTCATAGGGCTCCATTGCGTAGAACAATCGCCACCCTCCTTATCTTTCCACCAAAAAGTACAGCCATATTGATCGGTGTTGAGTCCAAGGTGTTTATTATACCATTGTTTAATACCATTGGGGTCTTTGGTCTTAAAGAAAAAACCTCCCAATCCTGTAACTCTATTTTTCATGATAGCCCTATTTTGATTTCCTTAATTTTAGAATGTACGACAATTCTATTTATTAAAGGTTAACCATGTGGGCCAAAAAACTTAAATAGCTCCTAACACCACTGGCTTAACAAAATTTCCCCTTTATCTTATCTACCACAGTCTGTGCCAATTTAATTTTACTCTCTACGGTCCATCCAGCTACATGGGGCGTAAGCAATACATTCTCCGCATTGATCAAATAGGTAAAGGCCTCTGGTAATCCTGACTCACTAAACATATCTTCGAAAGACTTTTTTTCATATTCAAGGACATCCAAACCAGCTCCAAGTATTTTACCCTCTTTCATTGCGGCCACAAGATCCTCTGTAACCACGCATTTGCCCCTAGCAGTATTGATCAACCAAAGCAGGTTCCGGAAATCTTTTAAAAACTCGGCATTTATCATATTCTTGGTCGAGTCAGTCTGAGGCACATGTAAACTTATTACCTCTGCCCTTTGTTTTAATTCCATAATTCCTACTTGCCTAGCGTTCTCATCACCCACACCACCAACTATATCATAGCAAATAACCTCTACATCAAAGCCCTTTAGCTTCTTGGCGAAGGCCTTTCCCATATTGCCATAGCCAATGATCCCCACGGTTTTACCGTCCAGTTCAATACCACGGTTACCTTCCCGGTCCCATTTCCCATTTCTCACCTCTTGATCCGCCTTATTAAGTTTATTAAAGAGCGACAATAACATTCCCAATGCATGTTCCCCAACGGCATTCCTGTTTCCTTCAGGCGCAGCTGCTAGAAAAATTCCCAGTCGCTTGGCATGTTCGGTGTCTATATTTTCCAACCCAGCTCCCAAACGTCCAATAAACTTTAGGTTGGTGGCCTTATCCAAAAAAGCTTCATCAATAGTGAACCTACTCCTGATGATGAGACCATCATATTCACTTATTTTCTTTTCGATCTGCTCTTTAGTGGAGGTGTAATCTTCGTCATTTTGAAACCCCAAAGCATTAAATTGTTCAATGATCAATGGGTGATTTACATCTAGATGGAGGACTTTCATAAAATTTTTATTATGCCGTAAAGATACAAGACCACTTTACTACTGGAAACAAGAACCAAGACTATTTTTTCATAATTTAATATGAATTGTAATAAGCCATTAGTCTGGATATAATAAATTGAGCGGTATTATCGACGGTAAATAGTCAAGATTTGAAGACACTTTCACTTTCTTTATACAATAGGAAAAATTTTCGGCCTGAATTTCTACTATTCCCCGAAACCACTTAACCTTTTCCCAATGTGCCGACTGGAAATATATTATTTTCCCAAAAATTTAATCTTCGGAAAATATCTAACCTCTTTTTCTTTATCAATTAAAAACGTATTGAATATTATGGAGACAAAATTAAATAAATACATAAAAATTAGAAAGAACATATTAAATCTTATACCCGAAATTATATTGCTCATGGATACAACTCCAGTAGACTTCAAGGAGTAGGTCATATAGATCGCATTAAATACAAACCCGAGGGAAAAAATAATTGTCCAGGTAATTTCGAAATTGATTACATCCTTACCAATTCTATTAATGTCCTTCAATTTGTCTTTTTTAGAAATCCACATTATTAACGGAACAAGAATTCCAAGTAAGGGGAAGAAAAGAAAAGTAAGTGCAGATAAGTTTAGCGCTTTCAAAAAACCTTTATCCTCAACAATTGCCCAATCTACTAGTTCGTTTGGTGTAACATTTAATGCTTTTGCTATTCGTTTAAGGGTATCAGCTGTTGGTTCGGTTTCTCCGTTCTCAATACGTTGGATTGTTCTTAAACTAAGTCCCGAATTTTCAGTTAGTCCCTCTTGGGACAAGCCATTTCTTTTTCTTAATTCCTTTACCCTTTTTGCTAAATTTCTATTCTTCATTCTTGGAATTTAAATAATTTAAAACAAAACTAAATGAGATCTGATGTTTAGGTAGCGTCATCCTTATGACATCTTTACGTCAACTGTGGCGATCGCTCCCATTTAGGTCGTTTAAGGCCAATGAAATGGCATTGAATTTCACCCATAACTTTGAATTAAATAGCTTCTACCCCAAACTTAATCGCCTTTTTTTCTCAAAGACCAATCAGATTTATCTGCAAATAAAATTAAATGAAGATTTTGCACTAGGGATTGCAGCTGGCTACCATGTAGCGCGGAAAGCCCGCCAAGGGCAAAGAAGGTGGAGTGCCCTAGATTCCCAATATAACCTTGGCGATGGAAAAATATATTAAAATTCCAAAAATATCATTGCTAGTGGTAATAAAAGGCCCTGTAGCAATGGCGGGGTCTATGCCCCTTTTGTGCAAAAATATAGGTATGAAAGTCCCAATGATCCCAGCCACTACGGTTACCGTGATCAAGGAAATAGAAATGGCCAAGGAGGTAAGAAAACTTCCTTTCCATATCCAGGTAAAAAATAATAGTATAGTCGCCAATACAGCCCCGTTTAACAGTGCCAGCAACATTTCTTTTATAAGCCTACCGCCAATACTCCCTTTAAGATCGTCATTGGCCAAACCCTGCACCATAATTGCACTGGATTGCACCCCAACATTACCGGCCATAGCGGCTATTAGTGGGGTAAAGAAAAACAGTACGCCATAATCGCTCATCAGTGTCTCAAATCCCCCCATAATGGCTGCGGCACCAACACCTCCCAAAAGGCCCAAAAACAGCCATGGTAATCTGGCGCGGGTTAGTTCCCAAATACTGTCATCCGCCTCTACATCTTGGGAAATACCAGCTGCCAACTGATAATCCTTTTCTGCTTCTTCCCTTATAACATCTACAATATCATCTATAGTAATACGGCCTACAAGCCTACCTATTTCATCGATTACCGGAATAGCCTCCAAATCGTATTTCGACATAATTTTGGCAACTTCCTCCGGTTTTTCATTTACGTTGACCGCATCTACCTTGGGTATATAAACTTCACTAATATGGGTCTTTGTAGAGGTGGTTAGCAAATCTTTCAGAGAAAGTCGACCTTTTAGTTTGCCTTCATCATCTACCACATAAATGGAATGCACCCTGGTCACTTTTTCCGCCTGTGCCCTCATTTCCTTTACACAGGTAAGTACGTTCCAATTCTCATTGACTTTGACCAATTCCTTAGCCATAAGTCCCCCTGCGGAATTTTCGTCATAGCGCAACAGGTCAACAATATGCTTGGCATGCTCCCTGTCCTCCAATTCCGAAATAACCTCTTGGACCATCCCTTTGGGAAGCTCTCCTATAATATCTGCGGCATCATCCGTATCCAACTCATCCAGTTCTCCTGCTATTTCCTTGGCCGAAAGTTTGGCAAGGATGGCTTCCCGTACATCAACATCCAACTCCGTAAGGGTTTCCGATGTTTTTTCGCTATCGAGAAGTTTTATGAGATAGGTAGCGTGGTCCTCGTCCAATTCATTGATAATCTCCGCCACATCCGCATAATGCACCTCAGCTAACAGGGCAGCCAATTGGGCATCCTGCTTGCTGTCTATTAGCTGCTCTATATCAACTAAATATTCCTCGGTGAGTTTAAATGGTGTCATTTGCTATCTTCTGTGTCAACGAAATGAAGTCCGCAACCGTTAATTGTTCCGGACGCAGGCCAAATATAGCATCTTCTTTGAGAACATCAGAAAGATTGAAGGTTTTTAAACTGTTACGAATCGTCTTCCTACGTTGATTAAAGACTGCTTTTACCACCTGCTTGAATAATCTTTCATCCACTTCCAAATGGAAGTTGGACTTCCTTATGAGCCTTAATACTCCCGACTGTACTTTTGGCGGCGGATCAAAAACTTCTGGAGACACTGTAAATAAATATTCAGCATCGTAAAAGGCCTGCACCAATACGGAAAGTATACCATAGGCCTTACTCCCCTCCTTTTCACAAATTCTTTCCGCTACCTCTTTTTGAAACATCCCTGTAAATTCGGGAACCTGATCTTTAAATTCCAACATCTTAAAAACAATCTGCGTCGAAATATTGTACGGAAAATTACCGGTTATGGCAAACTGCTCTTCCCCAAAAAGGGTCCATAGGTCATACTTTAAAAAATCTGCCTCCAAAACCTTAAACTCACCCGTGCGCTGCATTACCTTATTGTGTTCTAGAGGAAAACTGTGGTTTAGGTAAATTATGGAATCTGCATCCAGATCCATGGCCACCAAATCGATATCCTTTTCCAACAAATATTTGGTAAGCACTCCCGTACCCGGGCCTATTTCTATAACATTGCGATATCCGTTCAACGTAAGGGTATCCCCAATTTGCTGCGCAACAGTCTCATCTTTCAAAAAATGTTGCCCTAAATGTTTTTTTGCCTTTACGGGGCTTTCCTCCTTCCACGGTCTATTAAACTTCTCTTTTTTGGAATGAAATGGTTTTTTTCCTTTTTTACTCATGGCGCTTCGTAATAAAGTAATACAATTAGTGTTCGCTTATGATAGCCAACTCTGTCCTAAAGGCAACAAACTTCCCAGCAAAGAGTTCCATCACTTTTTTACGGAGTCTTTCTGCGTCTTCGTCGTAATATTTTTGTAACATCTCTTTAGAATCGGTCGTATATTGAATGGAATAGGTAATGCCGCCCATCTCCTCCTCTACCAAAACTTTGGTCATTAAAGCCTTGGAAAACTTTCCAGTGGCCATCATCTCGGGGATATGGACCTCCTTCATCCACGACAACCAATTCTTCTGAATCGATTCTTCAATATTCATGGTAACATTATAGATATACATGCTATTTCTTTGCTTTCCCAAATGGGAAAATTCAACTTCGTTTAAAAATGTGCCAGGTTTTTTGGACAATTAATTGATACTGTCTCCCCGCAGCATCCTGAAATTCTTCCTAGCCTGTGGAAAATAGTAACTATCCTGATAATTATAGATGATTTTCTCGTAATGGGCCTTTGCCTTTTCAGGTTGATTTAGAATATTCCGATACAATTCAGCCAAAGCGAAATTAGCATCATCCGCCAAAATATCATTGGCATAAAATTCCACTATTTTAAGATAGTTAAATTCTGCCCTTTCATAATCCTTTAACTCCGTTAAAATTTCAGCCTGCTTCATAAGTGCCTCATCCTCAATTTTCTCCCCCTTATGGTTTTGGAGGATATCCTCCAATAGAGCAACGGCATCCTTCTTTTTATTTTGATACGCCAAGAAGTCTGCACGGGCATATTTTTTTAAAGCTGTTTGAGTAGAATCTTCCAAAGAGTTGTCCGAAATCAACAAGCTTAATTGCATGGCATCATTGGCCATTAATTGAGAAGTTGATCCTCTAAGCACCTTTAATTGGGTCAGCGCCCAATCAAAATCCCCTTTATAGAAACTGGTTTGTGCTACCTTAAACCTGGCCTCTTGACCTAGGACATCGTTTTTTAGGTCTTTCTGGATTTGGGAAAAATAGATCAATGCCTGATTAAATTTCTGATCATATACCAATATATCGCCCAAGGTACTTTTAATAAAGGATTTGCCGTAATTATTTAGAGGAAGTTCTAGGCTTTGACCTAGAATTTCAATGGCGGGTTCCGGGGTATTTCTATTAAACGTTAAAAATTTAGAATAGGCAATTTGAAGTTGTAAAGTTTCCATTTCATAACCGTAAACATTTAATAAATCATTAAACTTAGCCTGAACCTTGTCCAGCACTTTTTCATCAGCATCGAGTAAATCTATATCGATAAGATTAAGTTGGGCATCCAAAACCATGACAGCATCGGCACTATTTTGAGAAATATATTCAAATATGTCCTTTGCCGTTTTTTCATCTTGTTCCTCCAATGCCAATTTACCCAATCCCTGTAAACGTTGCAAAGAATTTTCAGCACCCCTTTTATAAATCGCCTTTTCCTGACTAAAGGCACTTTTAAATTGTTTCTGCTGTACAAAAAGCCAGCTCAACAGTTCATTCCACAAAATATCCGGGTTCTTTTGAGCATTCTGAAGTACGACCTTTTTGAATTTTATGTTATTGGGGTTTTCAGCATCGGAACTAATAAAATCATTTATATTCTTAAGTACATTAGCCTGGGAAGCCCTGCCTTCACTAATTAATTTTAAGTAGGAATCATACATTTGTTCTATGTTCCCCTGCTCACCATAAATCCTTGCCTTTTGAAAATTATAATCCAATTGGGGGTTTAACTCCATTGCAAGAGAATATGCCCTAATGGCATAATCCAACAAAGCATATTTTTGAAATCTATAGCCAAGGCCATAGCCGAAATTCGGATTTTCATTTATTTTCTGGAGCGCTGCGTTATAATACTCGGTTGCCTTTTCTGGCATTTCCTGCAAGGTATAATTGTAACCCAGCTCAATCAGCATCGTAGGATAAATATTTTGCCCATCTACAGCCTTCAACAAGAATTGTTCTGCCTTATCATATGCTTCCAATTGTTGGTAGCAGGCAACCAACCCCTCACCATAATCCGTCCTCATTGGGTTTTTGGCGACCAACTTCTCATAAAACACAACCGCCTTCTCATAGGCGCCATCCTCAAAATACTGTTTTGCCAAGAAGTCTTCTTGGGAAAGCAGCAATTGGCAACAGGAAAATATAAGAAAGAAGAGAAATGGTCGCAAGGAATCTTTTTTTTCAAAGATACGTAGAATGTATAAAGTGGACGTTAAGGGGAATACAAAGAATTACCTGGAACAAAACTTTAAATTCTCTATAGATTTTAGATGTAACTTTGATCATTATCTTGTGTACATGAAACTTTTAATAGCAGAAGACGAAACTTCTTTACAACAATCCATAGTTACCTATTTGGAAAAGGATGGGAATGTTTGTGAATGCGCTTCCAATTATGATGAGGCCATTTACAAAGTATCGCTATATGATTACGACATAATTATACTTGATATCAATTTGGTCACAGGAAGTGGCTTGGATGTGCTAAAACAGCTAAAAAAAGAAAAGAAAAAAGCGGGTGTAATAATTATTTCAGCCAACAACTCCTTGAGCGATAAACTTGAAGGCCTAGATTTTGGGGCAGATGATTATATCACCAAGCCCTTTCATTTGGCCGAGCTTAATTCGCGTATAAAAGCCGTTTTGAGACGAGGTAAATTTGGTGGCGATGAAAGTATTGTATTCAATGAAATACGAATAGATACCAGGGCTAAATCCGCCTATATAATGGACACTCCTATGACCCTTACCAGAAAGGAATTCGACCTATTACTTTTCTTTATTACGAATAAAAATAGGGTACTCTCCAAAGAAATTATTGCAGAACACTTATGGGGTGATAATAGCGATTTGGCAGATAATTTTGATTTTATCTATGTGCACATCAACAACCTGAGGAAAAAATTAACATTCGAAGGTGCAAAATACATCAAGACCGCATACGGGAGTGGTTATAAATTTACTGAAGAATAAAACTTGGCCAAGAAGAATATTAAAATACCGCTGTTGCAACAAGCATCCAAAACATTTCTTTGGGCCAGTTTGCTATTAATGATCATTAGTACCTTTGCGCTCTACTTTTACGTAAGTTGGCTTCTTAAGCAGGAAGTGGAAGAAGAATTGTTTTCAGCAGAGGCAAGAATAGAAAGCGCCCTAATTGCAGGAAAACACCCCAGTTCCCTGGCCCCTATAATTGAGGTGGTGGAGGTAGACCACCCCCAAGCTACATTTACTAAAGACACAGTCATATACGACCCCTCCCAAAATGAAATGGAATTGTTCAGGGAATTATCTACCTATAAGAATATAAACAGCAAATTTTACAAGATATCTGTCCGCGTTCTTGTTGTTGAGTCTAAGGAAATTTTATGGGCCATAATCCTTTCTTACATATTTATAATCCTACTTGTTTTTATTTTCCAGTTTTATCTAAATAAATCCTATAACAAGAAGCTCTGGCATCCGTTTTTCCACAATTTGGAACAAATGAAAACATTTTCGTTGTTGTCCAAAAAACCAATACAGTTTCTGGACAGTGAAATTCTTGAATTTTCCGAATTGAATAAAGAGATTACCCTATTGACAGGTAAAGTTAAGGACGATTACGAAAACTTGAAACAATATACAGAAGACGTCTCCCACGAACTACAGACCCCTCTTGCCATTATACAGGCTAAAATTGAAAATATAATAAACGATCAAACGGTAACCGAGGTACAATTTAAACAATTAACCTCAATCCAAAGGGACATACAGCGCTTAACACAATTAAACAAAGGCCTGACCCTGCTGACCAAATTAGAGAATCAACAATTTACGCACAAGGAAAATATTGACATTACCGGTCTTACAGACCAAATCATCGCAAATTTTAGTGAGATAACCTCAATTACCCTTTCCTTTCAAAAAACCAACAACATTTGGGCCAGCATGGATCCTTATTTAGCGGAGATATTGTGCAACAACATAATTTCCAACGCTATTAAGCATAACTCCAATAGCGAGCCCATAACTATTGAAGCTAAAGACATGATTCTTACCGTGTCCAATTTTGGCCAAAAGCCAATTGCCAATCCACAACATCTATTTACCCGATTTTACAGGGAAACCAAGGAAATAAAATCGACAGGCTTGGGGCTGGCCATTGTAAAAAAAATATGTGATCTATACGGTTACCATATTTCCTATAAGCATATAAAAGACCATCATTGTTTTTCAATAGATTTTGATACAACACAAGCCTCCTAAAAATAAATATGCCCAAGGAGATAAGCTTTAAATTCTCTTTAGATTATTCTCCTACTTTTCCACAATTTTGAATTTAGAACATCATAATGAAAAAAAACACCTTCCTTTTAATACTATTTATACTACTTGGACTTACAGCAGTTTCTGCACAGAAATCCATCAGCATCACTGGGCGATTGATAGATGCCGACACTAATGAGACCTTACCTTTTGCCAATGTCTCGGTAAACCGATTTTCCGATAATGTTTTGGTAACAGGGGCCGTTACCGACGATGATGGTATGTTTTTAATTGAGAATATCCCGGTAGACACCTATACTATTTATTTTTCCTATTTGGGATATGCAGGAGCAACACAAAAACTAATTACAACTGGCCTTAACACTGTATTTGACCTGGGCCGTATAGCACTATCCCCAGACGCAGAAATGCTAAATGAGATAGAGGTTAGCGCAAAACAGGCAACTACCAATTCTGAATTGAATAAAAAATCCTTTAACTTAAGTGATAACATTGCCCAATCAGGGGGTTCTGTGTTGGATGCCATGAAAACCATGCCCGGGGTTAGCTTTGATCAAGAAGGTAAAGTAATACTTCGCGGAAGCGATAAGGTCGTTATTTTAATTGACGGAAAACAATCCAGCCTTACGGGATACGGAAATCAAAAAGGACTGGGCAATATCCCAGCTACCAACATCGAAAAAATTGAAATAATCAATAATCCCTCTGCCAAATACGACGCAAATGGATTTGCAGGGATTATCAATATCATTTATAAAAAAGAAAATCAAACCGGGTTTAATGGTGATGTAGGACTTTCATTTGGCCTTGGGGCATTTGATAAAAAGAAGGAGGACACCAAGACCGATCTGGGTTCTTTCTCCCTTAACCCAAAACTTATTCCCAGTCTCAATTTCAATTACAAGACCAATAAATTGAACTACTTTGTTCTATCGGAATTTATAGTGCAAGAAGCCCTGCCAAATAATGAGTTTACAACCCGCCATTATGATGATGGCAGAAATACTATTTCCCAAGTACCTGAAAACCGCAGACAATTTAGGGTAATTATTAATGGCGGCTTGGATTGGGAGCTTACTGAAAATGATGCTATCACCTTTTCCGGAATGTATGATCGCGAAAAACACATAGACACCTCGCAGGTAGCTTTTACAAATCTGAATACCAATACCCGGGAAAGGTATTACAATTGGCAGGAGGAAGAAATTACAAGTTATATAAATGTTGCCGTTAATTACAAACACAAATTTTCCAAGATTGGACATACGCTTAGTGCCAATGCACAATACACTAGAGGGCTGGAGGATGAAAGCTATTTCCTGAACGATAGTTCCGCCATTAGGGTGGGAAGGGACGCCACCAATATTTTGGCCGTTGAACATACAACAAGCTTCTCTGCGGATTATTCCAGGGCTTTAAAGCACGGAAAAATAGAATTGGGAACCAAGGCCAGAATCAGAAGACTACCCGTGGATTATACTATAACTCCTGGGAACAATAGTATTATATATCCCAATATGGGGGCATATTCCGATTGGGGCGAAAATCTTTATGCCCTTTACACCAACTATTTATTGGAACAAGAAAAATTTGACATTGAAGCAGGTATGCGGGCCGAGCACACCGATGTTTTTTATGATATAGATCCCGCAAATAACTACTATCAAAATAACGACGCCTACAACTATTTCGAACTTTTTCCTAGCCTGCGATTTACTTATAAACTCAATGATTACAATAAGTTCTCCGTATTCTATAATAGACGGGTAGACCGACCAGGGGAACCAGAACTTAGGATTTTTCCAAAATACGACGATCCGGAACTCCTAAAGGTGGGCAATCCGTATCTACGGCCACAATTCACGGACGCCATGGAACTTGCCCATAAATACAGCTGGGGTAGCGGTTCCCTTTTTTCTGCATTGTACCACAGAATGATCAAGGATCAATATATGCGTATTTTTAGTATAGACGACTCCAACCCTGATTATGATATTGTAAACAAAATATATCAAAATACAGGTAATGCCACAAATACCGGAATTGAGTTACTGCTAAGTCAGGACATGACCCGAAATTGGAAATTGTCCGCCAGTTTTAATTGGTACGCAAACCACATAGACAACTATACTGGCTCTTTATTATTCCCTTATGTCAGGCCATTTTTTATTGAAAAATCAACTGATAATTCAGGAGATTTTAAAATTAATAACGAAGTTACCTTGCCCAAAAACTGGACCCTACAACTTACTGGCTTATATTACTCGGACAAGAATATTCCTCAAGGCAAAGAACTATCACGATCCTCGATTGATGCAGGTATAAAGAAAATTGTTTGGGACGGTCATGGAGAATTTACACTATCTGCCTCGGACATCTTTAACACATTTGGCCTACGGCAGGAAGTGAAAAGTGATGGTTTTAGAGCTATATATGAGAATTATTTTGAAACACAGATAGCAAGAGTAGGATTTAAGTATAAGTTTTAATATTACAAAACTTCCCTTGTCTTATATTATTCGATAACCAAAGTAATCAATTCAATATTTTAAGTTATTCCCCTTTTATGCATTCGTACCAGCTCATTTATAATCAAAATGGACAAAATTGAAAGTAATACCGCTGAGGAACCGATAGTCCCGAGATTTAACCCGCCCTTTTCTAGAGGTTTTGTTAGTAAGTCTCCAAAAGTGGCCCCAAATGGTCTGGTTAAAATAAAAGCAATCCAAAAGAGTAAAATAGTGGACACTTGGGTATAAAATTTCAAGAATACCACACCCAGTAGCAACAAGCCTATTAACAGTGCTCCACCAGCAAACCCTAGACCCGAATCATCTGCGAGATAATCACCCAAGGCAGTACCTAAAGTATTGGAGCACAAGATAGCTATCCAGTAAAACAACTCTGGTCTAAAGGTTGAAATATTGGATACTTCCAATGACTTTTCCGTCTTCCACCAAACCAATAAAACGGTCATGAGACACAAAAAGAGCAGTAATGACCCCTTTGCATATCCCAAGCCAAGAGTTCTATCCATATAATCCGAAATAGTAGTACCTGCCGTACTGGTTGAAATGATTACCAGCCAATAAATTACCGGATTGTATTTTTTTGATTTTAGTTGAAGTATCAATGTCATCAAAAAAAATCCGAGCAGTATAACAGAACTTAACCCATAACCTATCTTTAAAGTCATAGATAGCAGGTCTCCAGCGGTTTCTCCAAAGGTGGTTGCACATATTTTCATAACCCAAAAAACCAGTGTTACTTCGGCCACCTTTTTCATAAATTGTTTCGATTAGTTTAAATAATTAAAAAGCCGTAGTAAATGACAATCCAAAAGCTTCCTTGGAATAAAAAGGAACCAACATTGCAGTTGTTGTCTTTTCCCTTTCCCTTTTAAAAATTTTATTTTGAAAATATGGCATTAACCAATAGGCGATTTTTGTGCTTAATATTCCAATCCCAGCACCGGCGACCACATCGGTAAGCCAATGCCTATCGTTATAAACGCGAAACATCCCTGTTCCGGTTGCAACTAAATACCCAGCTACACCAATCCATGGGGAAACCGACTTGTATTCCTGATATAGAAATTCTGCCCCCATAAAAGCCGTTGCCGTATGACCTGAAGGAAAGGAATTTAAGGAACTACCATCTGGTCTTTTTACCTTCGTTATGGCCTTTAATCCCAAGGTACTTGTGCTCATAATAACATACGAAGTAGCAAGAATAATGGTCCTGTCCCAAAAATCATGCTCCCCTTTTACCCCTATCGCGTTCAGCCCATATACTGATAGAGCCGGGGCATATTGAGAGAAATTGTCGATGGTTATTTTCCGATCTATATGCTCATTCACCTCTTCTTTAACCCCAGAATTAACCAATTTTAATCCATCGCTTTCAATTCCAACAATACCATAGGAAATTAGTGAAGCCGGAACAATTATGCTTGGGTATTTAAACTTATACTTATTGAAAAAAGCGATACTATCATGACTTGATTGCTGAGCCATGACGGGTGTCACAACACACATTGTGCATATAGATGCCAAGAATACCAAACGGATGAATTTCAAGTTTTAATAGATTTAAATAATACTTTGGAATTCAAAACTAAATTCCAATTCTTTTTAAAATCTAAAGTCATAAATTAAAGAACCTTAAACATTAGGACAAACTCCCCTGAACTGCTCAACTTTAAGTTTCCCTTAGATTTCAAATCTAATTTTATAACATATTTATTCTATCGATCTTAAAATGTGGCAAAAAATATTCCCTGACCGATTTGCACTATTAAAAACTTTCATCCTAATATTCCTAACGCTGTCTTTTTTAGTTAGGATGGTATTCCTGATATGGAGCTTTGGCGAAATTGACACCTCAATCGGAGCACTAATCGCTATTTTCGGTATTGGATTTTTGTTTGATCTAGGTACCATCTCGTTCTTTGCATTGCCTTACTCCATTTATTTACTGCTAATGCCCCAGAAGTTCCACGGAAGTATTGTAGATAGATGGATTACCTATGTAGCTTACACTATAGGCTTAATGATTTTTCTATTTTCTTTCTTCGCAGAAATCACTTTTTGGGACGAATTTAAAAATAGATTTAATTTTATTGCGGTCGATTATTTGGTATACACCTATGAGGTGGTCACAAACATCAATGAATCCTACCCCATACCCTATTTGGTTGGCCTGATCTTGATAGCTGTTGGAACCTTGATTTTTATCACTTATAAAAAAGCTGTATTTTCAAAAACCTTTAAAAGTACGGCCCCCTTTAAGGCCAAGTTACTTCCCTTTTTTGTGGTTTTGGGTGTAACTATTATTTCAGGCTTTTTTATTAAGAACAAACATGCAGAACAGTTTACCAACAGATATAACAATGAACTATCCAAGGCAGGAATCTATTCATTTTTTGCCGCCTTTCGGAACAACGAACTTTCGTATACTGAATTTTACAACACTATAGATAATGAAAAGGCCTTTGAACTGGTCAAAGCATCCTTCAACAATGAAAATGCAACCTTTATTAAACCAAAGGAACATTCCATATTGCGAACAATTCACCATACGGATTCCATCAATAAACCCATCAAACCCAACATCATCTTTATTTGTATCGAAAGCTTAAGTGGTAAATACTTAAATTCCCTTGGTGGTGATTACAACATTACACCAACCTTGGACAGCCTGGCCAATAACAGCATATTTTTTACCAATCTATACGCCACGGGAACTAGGACCGTACGCGGCATGGAAGCCATAACACTGTCCATTCCCCCTACCCAAGGAAGGAGCATTGTAAAAAGGGCCAACAATACAGGACTATTCACCATTGGAGAAATCTTTGAAAATATGGGATACAGCCGCAATTTCTTTTATGGGGGAGATGGTTATTTCGATAATATGAACACCTACTTTGGCGGCAATGGCTTTAATATTGTAGATAGAGGAAGAGGATTTTTATTGGATAAGGGAATACAAACTACACGAACCAACATTGAGGATGAAGAAGTTACCTTTGAAAATGCTTGGGGTGTATGCGATGAGGACATTTACAGGAAGGTAATAAAAGAAGCCGATATGGCCCACAAAGCCAAAAAATCGTTTTTTAATTTTGTGATGACCACCTCCAACCACAAGCCCTACACCTATCCAGAAGACAAAATAGACATTCCCTCCGGTACCAGCAGGGCTGGAGCCATAAAGTATACCGATTTTGCCATAGGGGAATTTCTAAAAATCGCTAGGACAAAGCCCTGGTTTAAAAACACTGTACTGGTTATAATGAGCGACCATTGTGCCAGTAGTGCAGGAAGAGGGGAATTGGACATCAACAATTATCACATACCTGCTATGATCTGTAATCTGCCGGATATTGCACCACAAAAAGTTAATAAGCTTTGTTCCCAGATAGATATGTTCCCCACAGTATTTTCGTTTTTAAATTGGGATTACACCAGTAATCTTTTCGGGAAAGATGTTCTTAATATGAAACCAGAGGACGAAAGGGCATTTATAGGTAATTACAGAAAGTTAGGACTTTTAAAGGGTAATAAAGTAATGGTATTGGGAGATCAAAGGAAGGCCAATTTTTATGAATGGAATCCCGCCAATAATAACCTATCTTTAATTCCTACGGACAAGAATTATCTAGATACTACCATCGCATTTTATCAGGTAGCTAATTATTTATACACCCAACAAGGGCTAAAGTCAAAGCAATAAGTATTTTGAAGAATATTCATTTTATCATCAATCCCAAGGCCGGTTCTGGCAATAATATTTTAGATATTGACTACCTAAAGCCTTACTTCAAAGAAACGGATTACAGCCTTTCCGTTAAATTTTCCAAATTTAAAAAACAGGCCATTGTCTTAACAAAGGAATCAGTCAAAGAAGGGGCCCATACTATTGTAGCCTGCGGTGGAGATGGCACCATCAATGAAATTGCCTCCTGTTTGGTAGGCACTAACGTGACACTAGGCATAATACCCATTGGATCTGGCAATGGACTTGCCTCACATCTTATGATTCCTCAAGTTATTGAAAAAGCCATTGAGGTAATTAAAAAGAATGATATGGTGACTATTGATGTTGGAAGAATAAATGAACAATATTTTTTTAGCAATACAGGAATGGGCTTTGACGCCAACGTCATAAAGAACTATGAAGCCCTAAAAAAAAGAACTTTAGTAGGTTACCTCGCCGCTTCCTTTAAATCCTTTAACGAGTTTAACAAAAAAAGGAATGTTAAGATATGCATAGATGAGAACCACGTTATTAATAACCCCTTTTTAATATTTATCTCCAACTCGAACGAACTTGGATTCAACATTAGCTTAACACCAAAAGCCTCCTTGATGGATGGGCATTTGGACGTACTAATAGTTCCCCAAATAAGCAAACTAAAAATGCTGTTGTTTGGTGCTCTCATGTTGATCCGCAGGCCCCATTGGCTTAAGGAAATTAAAACCTATCAAACCAAAACAATACTAATTTCCAGGAATGAGGGACTATTTTTAGACTCGCAAATTGATGGGGAATTCCATAAGGTTGAAGATAAAGACATAAACATTTCCGTCTTTGAGAAATCTTTGGGTATTCTTGTCCCCAAAAACATTGGGCTCCAACTTTAATTTATCTTTAGATTCATTCATTTTATTTATGCCAACCATTGGGTATGCAAGTAGCACACCTGTTAACGGCTTTAAAATGATTTCTATTTTAAACAATGGATTCTTAATAATCCCTCAGTACACCAGGACAGCACTTCTAGTATCCCTAATAATCTTTGGCACCAATATGCTGTCGGCTCAGGACAAAACTATAACCGACATAGGTGATGTTTTACTGATTGCCCTACCAGCATCCGCATTGGGCAGCACCATAGCAGTTGGGGATAAACAGGGAACCTGGCAGTTTACCAAGGGATTTATGTTAAACCAAGCCCTGACGATAGGATTAAAAATGGCCATAGATAAGCCAAGACCGGATTTAAGCAACAATTCTTCCTTTCCTTCAGGACATACGTCAACCACCTTTCAGAGTGCGGCCTTTATTCAAAAACGATACGGTTGGAAATATGGTGCCGCTGCCTACGCCCTTGCAGGGTTTACAGGCTATACTAGATTACAAGCGGATAAACATGACGTTTGGGATGTCTTGGCAGGTGCCATAATCGGTGTTGGCAGCTCCTATATTTTTACGACGCCGTACCAAAAAAAACATATGGAAATCACCTTTAGCAGTAATACGGGCAACTATCTTTTGGGATATTCCTATAAATTTTAATCCTGCGGATCCTAGTCTATTTTATCAAAACCAGTATAGGGAACAAGAACTTCAGGAATTTGTATTCCGTCTGCCGTTTGGTAATTTTCCAATATTCCCGCCAGTACACGTGGCAATGCCAAAGAGCTACCATTTAAGGTATGCGCCAATTGGCTTTTCCCATTTTCGTCCTTATAGCGTAATTTCAACCTATTTGCCTGATACGTTTCAAAATTAGATATCGAGCTAATTTCCAACCAACGATCTTGGGCAGTTGAGAAAACTTCAAAATCGAATGTAAGAGCAGAAGTAAAACCTAAATCTCCGCCGCAAAGACGTAAGATCCTATAAGGCAATTTTAATTCCCTTAAGATATTCTTTACATGCTCAACCATACCATCCAAGGCCTCATATGATTTCTCGGGATGCTCAACACGCACTATTTCTACCTTATCAAATTGATGTAAACGGTTTAATCCGCGAACATGGGCACCATAGCTCCCGGCCTCCCTTCTAAAGCAAGGCGTATATGCGGTATGCGTAACTGGAAAATCGCCCTCGTTTAAAATAACATCCCTAAAGATATTGGTTACCGGTACCTCGGCAGTAGGAATCAGATAAAGATCATCTTCACCAACGTGATACATCTGCCCTTCTTTATCGGGCAACTGACCTGTACCATAACCAGAGGCCTCATTTACTAAATGCGGCACCTGAATCTCATTATATCCTGCCGCAGCATTCCTATCTAAAAAGTAAGAGATAAGTGCCCGTTGTAATCTAGCTCCTTTGCCTTTGTAAACCGGAAATCCCGCACCGGCTATTTTAACCCCTAATTCAAAATCTATAATATCATATTTCTTTGCCAAGTCCCAATGAGGCAATGCCCCCTCCTTTAAAACGGGAATGTCCCCTTCCCTAAAGATCTCTTCGTTATCCTCTTCTGTGCTTCCCGCCGGAACTGAAGCATGGGGTACATTTGGGATTTGGTACAATAAGCTTTGAAGCTCCCCGGCTGCTGATGTCAATTCTTCATTCAATTCCTTGGATTCCTCTTTTAAACTACCAGTACGTTCCTTTAAAACATTGGCTTCTGCCGCTTTTCCACTTTTATAAAGGGCTCCTATTTCCTTGGCGATTCTATTGGATTCTGCCAGGGTTTTATCTAATCGTGTTTGCAGTGAACGCCGTTTTTCATCCAATTGAAGTACGTTTTCAATAAGCGGAAGGGCATCTATATTACGCTTTTTTAAAGCTTCTATAATTTGTTCTTTATCTTCACGGATAGCCTGTAACTGCAACATTTTTTTAAAATTTTATCGTGCAAATTTAACCTAATCTTCGGATTTTAGGCATAAATTTAGCCTAGATATAATCCGCAATTCTAAAATCTATGGTTTTTGAACACTTAGCCTTAAATGTAAAAAACATCAAGGACATTAAAGATTGGTATGTTACCAATGTGGGTCTAAAGGTAGTTAGTGAACAAACGGAAGCTCCTTTTATGACCTTTTTGGAAGATTCATCCGGGCGCGTAATTATGGAACTTTACCATAGACCTGATGAGGAAATTACAAATTTTAAGGCAAAGCACCCCCTCACCTTTCATATAGCTTTTGTATCCGAAAACGCCGAAAAAGATAAAATTAGATTATTGGACAAAGGGGCCAGTTTCGCAGAGGAAATCAAAAAGGCAGACGGAAGCCATTTGGTGATGCTCCGCGACCCTTGGGGTATGCCGCTGCAACTTTGCCATAGGGCCAAAGTTTTTTAGCAAAACACAAATCTTAACCCTTGTGGTTATTATTTCGGTAATGACGGTAAAATCCAATCATTGTGTTTAAAATGACTCCAGGACACCTTCCCAAAATCAATTTCTGAATCTATTAATTGTTGGTGAGGTTTGCCATTGACACTTACCCTGGAATTTACATAGACCGAAATTTCCTCGCCCTTTTCTTGGTATTCCTTTTTTAACCGTTGGGTAAATTGCCAAATAAAATCTGGGTAGCAGGAAACTTTACTTTTTTGTGCTCTTGTTAGATAATCATCCAAATTTACCAAGAACGAATTTTTGGTGGTACTACTCACCACTTTAAACGATGTAATACCCGTGCGACTTCGCAGCATCATTCTCCAACTCATTCGGTGCCCCTCTTCTGTCCATAAAACATCGTCTTTTATAAAATAATGCCGGACAGGAAGCCCCAATTGAATTAAAAAATAAATGAACAAAACACCCAAAACTAGCTTTCTATTCTTAGGCACAATAACTTCATCCTTCTGATACGGTTCTTTATGCTTGAAAAATATTTTCCTAATTATCTCTGGTTCAAAAAAGAATACTGAGAATGCCAATGCCAAATACGGGAAAATACCGATTTGAAAAACAATGGAATTAAACAAATGAAAGAAAATCGAGGCCACAAAAGCCCATTTTCGAGTAGGTTTCCATAAAAGGGCGGGTACGATGAGCAAATCGAATAGAATCCCTGAAATACCCACTATCCTATGAAGCACAGGTTCTTGTAGGAAATCACCAATTAAAGGATAGCTCCTTTTGTTTTTAAAAAGTATCTCTATAATACTAAAATCCAACCAATCGCCGTACAACTTGGCAAAGGAAGCATAGGTGTAAACAATAAACAGCTGCAAAACAATTATCCATTTTACACAGGCCGACATCTTATTGGCCTTTAGGGACGGATTACTTCTGGTGTCCAGGGAATAGTTCCTATTAGCGGGCAAAAAGGCCATTATTGTTGCAATTAATATCAATAGATAATAGTGATTATTGTAGGCCGTTTTTTGCATAAGGTAAACCCCTGTCCAAAGCAACGTAAAAGCAATAATGCTATAACGGTACCTATACCCCAAAGCAATGCAAATTCCCAGAGTTCCCATCACAAAAAAATAAAAATACATGCCTAGGCCCGGAAGGGGCTGCAACCATTCAAAACCAATGAAACTAAAGGTAAATTGGGGGTCTATAAGGTTTTTTTTGACCCAACCCGTAATAATGGCACCGTAGCATTCGAGACTGACCAAGATGCCAAAAAATATCCTAAAAATAAGGAGCGGACTATTATCGATTTGCTTAAAAAGAAATCGATCTAACATTTACTTGGAGATAATGGAAAGGGAGGTCTCCCTATCCTTATTCAACTGTGTCTTTAGAGCATCAACGGAATCGAACTTATGTTCATCCCTAATGCGTTCAATTATATCTATTTGAATTTTTTTACCATATAGATCTTGATCGAAATCAAAGAAATTAATTTCGATACTTTTCGTCTTGCCTTCCACTGTTGGGTTAAAACCGATGTTCATCATTCCAAAAACAGTTTTGTCACCTAAAACACTACTGACCACATAGACCCCATTCTTGGGTATTAGCTTATACTCTTCGGGAATGGATAAATTGGCCGTAGGAAAGTTTAATTTACGTCCCAAACCTTTCCCTTTAACAACGGTCCCTGTAAGCATATAATTATATCCTAAATACAGATTGGCCGTTTTCATATCTCCCCCCTCCAAGGCCTTTCTAATTTTTGTAGAACTTACGGAAACATCATCGATTTCTTGGGCCGATATTTCCTCTACTTCAAATTCCAACGCATTTCCAAAAGCCATTAGGTCGTTTATATTGGCATTCCTATTTCTTCCAAACCTATGATCATAACCTATTATGATTTTCTTTGTCTTTAAATCATTGACCAAAATATCCCTAACAAATTGGGTAGCGGATAACCTAGAAAACTCTTTGGTAAATGGGTGTACAATTAAATAATCTACACCTATTTCTTCCATTATTTTGATCTTCTCATCTATGGTATTCAAAAGTTGAATAGAGACATCCTTTTGAAGCACCATTCTGGGATGCGGAAAAAAAGTAAGTACTGTAGATTTTAGATTCAGTACTTTGGCATTATTAATGAGACGTTCTAAAATTTTACGGTGACCGATATGCACACCATCAAAAGTGCCGATAGTAATGGCAGTGGGGTGCGCTTTGTCGTAATTGGAGATGCTTTGAACTGTTATCACAAATTGGAATAATAAAAAAACTTATCTTTGAGTTTGTACAAAAACCCGCTTGATGGTTGTAAAATTACGTCTTGTTTTTTCAATATCCATATTTTTTCTTTGCTATTGCGGATTTGGCCAAACTAAATATTGGCAAAAAACCGATTCTAGGAGTAACCGATCCCAGGGGCAGACGGTAGCTTTGGATGTGAAAAATGGCACCACTTTTTCATTGCAAAAGGATATTTTTGTCAATGAACTTAGGTCAACCAACATCAATAAAGCTTCTAAAATAATAAATTTTCCTGATGAAAACGGGGACTTGATTCCGTTTGTTGTCCAAGAAGCCTCAGTACTATCCCCAGAACTTGCCAAGAAATATCCCCAAATAAAATCTTATACAGGTAAGGGTTTAACCAATGCCAAAGACAAGGTAAGATTTAGTGTTTCCCAGAATGGTATTCAAAGCATGATTGTCTACGGGGATAGCAAAAGTGCCACTTTCATGCAGAAACTATCAAATTCCGAGGATGAATATATGGTGTACAACAGAAAGGACGCCTTAATGATGAATACTAATTTTATTTGTGAAACCCAATCGCAAATGGAAAAAAAAATAGGGGCCTCTGCCCTAAAATTGGTGGACGGTCAAGTTCTAAGAAAATTTAGAGTGGCTATCTCTGCAACTGGGGAGTATACTGAATTTCACGGAGGCACCGTGCCAGATGCCTTAGCCGCCATTAATGCCACCGTTACTAGGATAAATGAAATTTTTGAAACCGATTTGGGTATCAGCTTGGAGATTGTAGCCAATACGGATCTAGTCATTTACACCAACAAAGACACCGACCCCTATGGGTCAAATCTTAATTCAGAAATACAGAACACCTTAACTACTGTTATAGGTGCGGAAAACTATGATGTTGGACATTTGTTCCAAAAAGACGAAAATGGAGGAAATGCCGGCTTTATAGCCTCGGTCTGCATAGATTCCAGAAAAGGGAGCGCATATTCTTCGGCATTAACGCCACAAGGAGATATTTTTGACCTCGACTTTGTAGCCCACGAAATGGGACATCAATTTGGGGCCAACCACACTTGGTCCTTTGAATCTGAAGGTACCTTAGTCCAGGCAGAACCGGGAAGCGGCTCCACAATCATGGGATATGCAGGAATCTCAGGCAGCAACAATGTAGCTCTAAACGGTGACGATTATTTTCATTATTACAGCATTTTTCAAATATTGGAATACATTAAAACTACCAGTTGTGGACAAGAGATTTCTATTATAAATTCCCCACCCATTATAGTGTCCTCCGGTAATTTCACCATTCCAAAATCTACAGCATTTAAATTAACAGGGAATGCAACAGATGTGGATGTGGACGATATTCTTACCTACAATTGGGAGCAAATTAATGATGGAATAGTAACCCACAACACCTTTGGACCAACTAATCTAAGCGGGGCCAACTTTAGGTCCGTAAAGCCTACGGTAAAAACAACCAGATATTTTCCAAGGCTCAGCAGCATTGTATCGGGTAACCTAACTCAAACCAATCCCAACGTAAACACCACATGGGAAACGGTTTCCAGTGTAGAAAGGGAACTGGATTTTGCACTTACAGTTAGGGATAATTCCGTAGGGGGAGGACAAGTAGCTTCGGACCTTATTAAGGTTACTGTAATAAACAATGCAGGGCCATTCGTCATAACCTCCCAATCCATTAATGAAATTTATACTGCAGGCACCAGACAAGAGGTTGTTTGGGATGTAGCCAATACGGACCAAGGTCCTGTGAACACCCAAAAGGTAGATATTTATTTTTCCGCCAATGGAGGCGCCTCCTTTCCCATTAAATTGGCCGATAGCGTACCCAACGATGGACAACAGGATGTATTAATTCCTGGATTTGCTACGCCATCTGGCCGAATAATGGTCAGTGCACACGACAATATCTTTTTAGCTGTGAATGCTGTAGATTTTACAATAACCGCCTCAGACATTGTATTGAATTTTGCCCAATTGCAACACGAGGTTTGTCAAGGCAATGACTTGATAGCACCCTTTACCTACCAAACATTTAATGGTTTTTCTGAAGAAGCAACTTTTTCTGCCACTGGAATGCCTCCTGGAATGTCCGTTGATTTTTCCCCTACCTCTGCCATAATGAACGATACTATAGTGGACATTACCTTTTCCAATACCGATTTGGTAAATCCAGGAAATTATCCCATAACAATAATCGCCACTTCAGCTACAGTCAGCAAAGAGGTTACCATAGATGTCAAAATCCTGGATAACGCCTTCTCTGATGTAGTACTGCAGTTGCCCACCAATGGATTCACTAATGCACGTATTGCCTCGGTATTGGAGTGGGAGTCCAATACTTCTTATACTTCCTTTGATATTGAGATAGCGGATGAAGCCTCCTTTACCAATATTATTGAGACGGGCAGTGTTATTTTTAATTCCTATTTAACCACTAATTTAGTGCCGGAAACCACCTATTATTGGCGCATTAAACCCAAAAATAGTTGTGGGGAGGGGACCTTTGGCCCTGCATTTAGCTTTACAACTTTAGAATTGAATTGTGCTTTGGAAGTTGCTAAGGATTTACCGCTTACCATTTCAACAATCGGTGCACCTACAGTAACCTCTAAAATTACACTGTTGAACGATCTGCCCATTGCAGATGTAAATGTTAATTTGGACCTGACCCATACATTCCTAGCCGATTTAGAAATAAGCCTTATCTCACCTGCTGGTACTCGAGTAATTCTAGTATCCAATTCCTGTGGAGGAAATCAGGATATATTGGCCACTTTTGATGATGCTGGGGATAGCTTTATATGTTCAACAACACCAGCAGCAATACAAGGGACCGTTAGACCCTTAGGGACTTTAGGTGCGTTTAACGGGGAATCTACGTATGGGGATTGGATTTTGGAAGTAAAAGACATCGCTGCATCGGATGGAGGGTCAATAAATGCTTTCTCCTTGGACATTTGTGTAGAAGGTACCTTCAGGGCAGATGAGGATAAAGATGGCGTATTTGATGATGGTGATGACTTATGCCTTAACACCCCATTGGGAGCTCTAGTAGATTTAAGCGGTTGTCCCGTTTATTTATTCCCTGCGGATAATTTTGAAGTTGAGATCAACAGCGAATCCTGTAGCAACCAAAATAATGGTTCCATACGTATCGTTGCCGGTATAAACATGGCATATGAAGTTACCCTAACGGGACCTGGAGTTAATGAGAGCAGTAATTTTACCAATTTCTATTTTGAAGAAGGCCTTGCTGCCGGCACCTATGAATTATGCATTATGGGAACGGAAGGTAGTAAGGTATATGAACCCTATTGTTTCCAAGTAATTGTTACACAACCTCCACCTTTGAGCGTGACTTCAAAACTTGTTGCGGATGGAAATCAAACCCAATTGAATTTAGAAGGAGGCTTTTTATACAATGTTGAATTAAATGGTATTGTAACCCAAACCAAATCTTCAAGCATAACATTGGACCTAAAAAAAGGGATCAACCAAATTAAAGTATCTACAAATTTACCTTGCCAGGGTGTATTTGAAGAGCAATTATTGCTCATTGATGAGCCTTTGGTATTCCCCAACCCATTTGTGGAGGAAATTAGCCTGTTGTTCAATAATGGCCCCAATAGTGTAAATACCAAAATTTTTAATTATAATGGTCAATTGATCAGCAATAAAGATTATACCCTTACCGGCAATGAAATCAGGATTGGCTTTTTAGGATTACCCTCAGGTATTTATATCCTTAAGGTAACTGGAGTGGGGATAAATAGTACTTTTAAAGTTGTAAAGAAATAAGCGGATGAAACCAATAGCCATATTTTTGTGTTTTTTGGCCTTAGTGGGATGCGGAGGTAAGGATTCTCCAAAACCACCCTTGTCCTCACTTCTGGTCTTTCCACAGAAAAACTCTGAATGTACGACCGGACAGGATGTTACTGGAACAAATACCTCTTTAGTAGAGTTTAGGTGGCAAACTTCGGACCACACAGAATCCTATGAGGTAAGGGCCACCAATTTGAACAATAATACTACCCAAACCATTGTAGTAAGCGGAACCTCGGCAAAACTAGCAATAGTAAAAGGCGCACCTTATTCTTGGCTTGTAATTTCCAAAAACACCAAAGTATCGGAAACGGCAAGAAGTGAAACCTGGAGATTTTATAACGCTGGTGTAGAAACCACCTACGCTCCATTTCCTGCAGAAGTTATATCACCCAAAACAGGATCTAACATATCAAAGGACCTTAACAATGAAGTTCTTTTGGATTGGGAAGGTGCCGATGTGGACAATGATCTAGAAGGATATGATGTATATTTTTCAACTGAAACGCCACCAACCACCTTGATTGCTTCACTTACCTCCGGAAAATCGGATTACAAGGTTAGTGTAGTAGCAAATACGGTCTATTATTGGAGAATAGTGACCATGGACCGGGAAGGAAATACGGCAACGAACAGCATTTCTGAATTTAAAGTACGCTAAGGTCTTTATTAGGTGCCGTTAAACTCGTTCATTGTTCTATTGACCCCAGACAATACAAACGAACGGACAAGCTCACCAATGCGCTCATAACGTTTCACCAAGGCATCCTTTTCCTCTTCATTCCATTCCCCCAAGACATAATCTATTTGTTTGCCCTTTCCAAAATCCGAACCAACACCAAACCTCAATCTATTGTAATTGGTAGTGAGCAGGTACTCTTGAATATCCTTTAATCCATTATGGCCTCCATCACTACCTTTTGTCTTTAAACGGATTGTTCCAAAAGAAAGATTAATATCATCTGTAATAATCAACACATTTTCTTGAGGAATATTTTCCTTTTCCATCCAATATTTTACGGCCTTTCCACTTCTGTTCATATAGGTAGATGGCTTAAGACACAATATACTCCTGCCCTTAACCTTAAAAGTTCCTAAATCCCCCAACTTTCCAGTTTCAAAGTTAAAACCTTCTGTACTGGATAAGGCATCCAGAATTTTAAAACCAATGTTATGGCGGGTTTCCGAGTATTCTTCCCCTATATTTCCAAGGCCCACAATTAAGAATTTCTTCATACTGTCCAATTCGTCCATCAATGACTTGTTCCTTTTAAAAAATGATTCAAAAACGTGGAACATAATGCTCTTTCAGGAATTCATAAAAATACAAAAGCATCCCGTAGTTACGGGATGCTTTTTACACTTATTTTAGATAAAATCTATTCGTTACCGCCTTCAGCAGATGCTTCTGCAGTAGCTTCAGCTCCTTCTTCAGTTTCTTCATCCTCTTCATCTGTCAAGACCGCATTACGTGCAGCTTTAACCTGAACAACTACAGTCGTTTCTGGGTGAAGGATAGTAAACTCATCTTTTAACAAGGTAGCAACGGAAATATTTCCGCCAATCTTTAATTTAGAAATATCGATATCAAAGAAATCTGGCAAATTATCTGGTAATGCCTTAATACTAAGTTTTCTTTTTCTGAACAACAATCTACCACCATTTCTAACTCCTGGTGAATTACCCAACAACCTTACAGGTATGTCCATAGTAACTTCCTTATCCTTGAACAACTGATAAAAGTCTACATGTAAAATGCTATCGGTTACAGGGTGAAATTGTATATCCTGCATTACAGCATCGAACTTTTTACTGCCTTCCAATTCAACCACAACAGTATGTGCGTTTGGAGTGTACACTAAATCTTTGAACGCTAGTTCTTCTGCTGAAAAGTGTAATGGTTTTTCCCCTCCGTATATCACGCAAGGAACCTTTCCAGCATTACGTAAGGCCTTTGTTGCTTTTTTGCCTACGCTTTCTCTTTCTGATCCTTTAATTGAAATTGACTTCATTGTATTTATTAAATATTAATTAATTTACGCTCTTATTCTTATTCCCTTACATTAAAAACTTGGAACTAATGGAAGTATTGTGGTGTACTCTGTGCATTACATCAGCAAATAACTCTGCACAGCTTATAACCCTTATTTTTTTGCTTTCCTTTTTTAGTGGTATGGAGTCAGTTACTATAAGCTCCAATAATTGGGACTTTTCAATTTTCTCATATGCATCTCCAGAAAGAAGTGCATGGGTAGTAATTGCCCTAACACTTAATGCGCCACGCTCCATCATTAAATCGGCTGCTTTCGTCAAGGTCCCCGCTGTATCTACCATATCATCTACCAAAACCACATTTTTCCCTTGCACATCTCCAATAAGTTCCATGTGCGAAATTATATTGGCTTGTGCCCTTTGCTTATAACAAATAACTACATCACTGCTAAGCGCCTTTGAATAGGCATAGGCCCTTTTAGATCCACCCATATCTGGTGAAGCAATGGTCAGATTACTTAAATTAAGGCTTTTTAAATAGGGTAAAAACAAGGTGGAAGCAAATAAATGATCTACCGGCTTTTCAAAAAATCCTTGAATTTGATCTGCATGCAGATCCATTGTAATAATTCGCGTTGCACCGGCAGCCTCCAACATTTTAGCCACTAATTTCGCTGCAATTGGCACTCGAGGTTTGTCTTTTCTATCCTGTCTTGCCCATCCAAAATATGGCATTACCGCGGTAATATGTCTTGCTGAAGCCCTTTTAGCAGCATCCAACATCAACAACATTTCCATCAAGTTCTCCGAACTTGGATTGGTAGAACCAATTATAAATACGCGCATACCACGTATAGATTCTTCAAAAGAGGGCTGAAACTCTCCATCACTATATCTAGAAAAAATAACATTGCCTAAGCTAGAACCAAAAGACTCTGCTATTTTTTCAGATAGCTTGGTACTTTGGGTACAGGTAAAAATCTTAGGCTCCGGTACTTGATATGACATTGTTAACGTATTGTTTATTAGTTTATTGGATCACCTTTTAATAAGGAGGTGCAAATTTAGAAATTAATTTGGGTTGCTGAAGTATAAATGTTGTTATTTTTTTGCTGATATAAAGAAAATATTCTTTAGTTTTGCAGTCGCAATTGAGAATGCTCGAGTGGCGGAACTGGTAGACGCGCTGGATTCAAAATCCAGTTCTTCGGAGTGCGGGTTCGATTCCCGCCTCGAGTACTTAAAAACCCTGTTAATTATCTGATTTTCAGGGTTTTATATTTTTTATAGTGACGGTTAAGTGACGGTTTTTTGAAAATATACTCCGTTTTAACCATTTTATTTCCCTAATTAAATATACGAAAAACGCTTCCAATTAGCACCATTTACCTTCTCCTTCAATTTCGTTAAATACAACTTTCTTCTAAAATTGATATATTTAGACAATGTTTCGCAACATATGTCATGTCTTATGTAATCACAAAATGTATTCTTATTCTCAGTTTCGCATACGTTTACGTGCGATTGTTAATTCCGTATATCGGATTCTTTGCTCGATATATGTTCAATGAACCTACCCAATGGGACAAATACATTGAAAAACCACGGTTAGTTTTCCAAGGGGTGGGACTTATTTTAATGCACACCAGTTATTCCGGTATTTTAGAATATTCAAACAATTCTTTAAGTTTTTACTTCATCGGCAACTGCCTAATTTTCATAGGTGGCATAGCCATGAGCGAAATAACATGGTCCAAAAGGTTTAAGACTGTTTTCATCCCAAAGATAAAGGAAAAATTAAAAAGGAAGAACAATTTCAATGTGTCCACCACAAATGACCAACTTAAAGACCTTTACAACGGACTTGTGCGCTACGATATGATTATCATCGACAGGACGGACAGGGAGGACTTTGTAAGTGTATTTACCAAGGATTGGCATACCCATGAATCCAAAATCCATTTCAAATTAAATGCCCCGAGCTGTCGAGAGTTCTATGAATTGTTCAAAGTCACCTTTCCGAAAAACTCATTGAGCATGATAAACTTTTTTAAGAGGTCGAATACGATTCGAAGGAACGATGGCAAACCTTATAAGTATGCCACCGTAAAAGATGCCAAGTCCAGAAGTCCGATTTCCAAAAGAAGCGATGACCTGAAGGACATCTTTGCTAACCTTTGATATTCTTTTGATTGCTTTTGCTGCAATTATGTATGCATTGAATGATATGCACACAATGTTCTTACTTTCCCTTGCTAGTTTAGACCCGGAATTCCTTTAAAAAAGACAAAAGCTTTTGTCTATTGCTTAATCTAAAATCAGCAAAAGATGGACTATCTGGAACTAAATCAACGGCTCGACCGTATAGAACGCTTATTGGTTGCCAATAAAGAAGTACTCACATTTGAGGAAACCTGTGAATATACCGGCATTTCAAGGAGTTACCTATATAAGCTGACCGCAGCGAGGGAAATCCCCCACTCCAAACCAAACGGAAAAATGATATTCTTTGAAAAGGCCAAACTCAGTACTTGGCTTTTACAGAACGGCAGAAAATCAAGGTCAGAAATTGAAACGGAAGCCCTGAACTACACCTTCAAAAACAGGAGCCGATGAAAAGGAAATTCTTAAGTTGCAAAAATGCCCGTACCATTTGTATCCTAAAAACGATGGCAAAGGCAGGGCACTTTCCCAGCAGGGAGACGGAGAAAGAGGCTTGGTTTCCAAGTCCGTTCCGGCCGGAAACCCAAGCCTCTTTCAAGGTATCGAAAACCAAAAATCCATGGTTTGATCACGGAGCAGGTATCGGTGGGAATGTAATCGATTTAGTGGTTCGGCTTTACGACTGCCGCGTTCGGGATGCACTATACTTCCTATCGGACCTGCCAATCTCTTTTTCTTTTCACCCGCAACCTTCCGGTCCACCCTCCGAAGAAAAAATGAACATTACCGAAATTACCCCTATATGGCATTTTGGTCTAGAATCTTACCTAAAAGAGCGAAACATTAGGCTGGAAACCGCAATGGAATATTGTAAGGAAGTCTACTATACCTTCAAAGGAAAAAAATATTTCGCCATTGGATTACAAAACGATTCCGGCGGTTGGGAACTACGAAACAAATATTTTAAGAACTCATCTTCACCAAAAGACATCACCTGGCTAATCAACATAGGTAGAACATTAATCGTAACGGAAGGAATGTTCGATTTTTTGACAGTAATAGATTTTTCAAGTCCTATATGAAAAGTAACGATTTTCTGGTCCTGAACTCCTTGTCATTTATTGAAAGGACAAGAGAATTCATAGGCTATTATGAGACCGTTGAACTCTATCTGGACAACGATATCGCAGGAAAACAAGCTGCAAATTGGTTTATGAAAAATCATAAAAACTGTATCGATAGATCTTATATCTACAAAGATTATAAAGATATAAATGAGATATGGATTGGGAGAAAATAAAAAATGAAAACAGTACTAATAATTAAGTTTGAGTGAGAATTCAAGATGTGTCATTGTCATGACAAATCTTGCTTTTGCTCCCGTTGGTCGCAAAAGGGTAGGATCCGGTATTTGAGTTTTTAATATGGAATTTATCAAATCGTATACATTCAAAATTACAGAAAAATCTTAGGATAAGAATCAACAAAAGTGAAAAAAGAAGTTTTACAATTTAGGTGTTCAATTTATGAGAAGAAGCTCTTAAAAATTAAGGCCAAAAAGAGCGGTCTTTCCATCAGTGAATATTGTCGGAGAGCAGCATTCGATGATAGGATAATTGAGCGACTTTCAGAAGAACAGATCGAAGTTTACAAAATGTTGGTCAAGTACCAAATAAACTTTAAACGCATTGGAAATATGTACCGAAAAAGGAACCCGAAACTGACCGATGAAGTGGTGCAATTGGCCAATGAAATACGAAAACATCTTTATAATTTCAAGAAATGATAGGCATGGGGAAATCGATATCGCATACAGGAGCCTCCATGGGTTACGGATGGAACGAGGAGAAAGATGCCAAGGTCGTATATCGAGAGCATTTAGCGGGAGACAACCCCAGGGAGGTTACCCAGGAATTCAAGATCATACAATCACAAAACCATAGATGCGTAAAAAACACTTTGAGTTTTGTGCTAAGTCCGACAATAGAAGATGGCCAAAAACTAAAGCACAAAGCGCTAAGGGAAATTACCCAAAGGTTCGTGAAGGAAATGAAATTACAAGAACGACAAGCAATTGCTTTTGTGCATCAAGATAAAAGTCATCTCCATATCCATTTATATGTGAATCGTATCGGTTTTGACGGCAAAGCATATAAAGACAACTATATCGGAAAACGGAGCCAACAGGCGGCGGAAAAAGTGGCCCAACAAATGGGGCTGACCACGGTAAGGGAGGTACAACAGCAAAAATTGAATGAAATGAAAAATGTACGACATGAAATTAAACATATCCATGAAAAAATTATCACGGAAATGAAACCCAAGGATTTTGACCAATATATCAAATACATGAAACAGCGTGATGTGGAAGTTAATCCAAGTATCAACAAATCAAATCAATTACAGGGGTTTCGATTTACATACAAAGGTCAAAACCTAAAAGGAAGTGATGTACACCGCTCTATGTCAATGGGAAGAATTGCCGAAAGGATGGGGTTTGGTAGAATTATCTCCCAAAAGATGACCAAGGAAAATACCTTAAAATTAATGGGAAAGACTGTAGGGCTATTTCCAAACTTGGCAGCGACAATTGCAAAAATGGATGAAATTATGGTCATTAAGAAAACTATGGACAAAGGAATAGGTATTGAAATAGAAATTTAAGATTATGGCAAAAATGGATGAAATTATGGAAGTGCTTACCCAAGAAATAGCTGGGTTCAATAATTCCATCGGTAAACTGAAAGAGCTTTCCGAAAAGTTCAACAACCTAAAAATCCAAACGGACACCTCAAGTTTGGAATTTCAGCTAAAAGAATTTTTAAGGACGCAAAAAGTGACAGTTCATTCCTATGAAAATCGGATGGAGCAAGTCCTGAAAAAGATTGAGAAATCCAGATGGACTCCAAAATGGGAAGTTGCGTTGCTCTATATTTTTATAAGTGTCAATACCATTGCGTTTGGTTATATTGGCTATTATTTTGTCAACTATGAATTGAAAATGCAGGATGCCGTTAGTCAAGCTAGACGCGAAGGCCTGGGCAGAGCAAGGACTTATTTCAAAGACCACGAAGTTATCTACAGAGATTTTAAAAGGTGGGCCAAAAAGCAAGATAGTATTTCAAAACAAAAGTAGAGTGCGCCCTATCCGGTTTTTGCTTTACGCTTATCTGCCGGAACACTACAAAAACCGGACAGGATCCAAGCGCAGGCAAGTTATGGTAAGATTTGGATAGGAAAGTCCAAATATTTCAGAAGCCCTACCTCGTAATATTTTAAAAATGAATGTTATTTCAATCAAATTTACTATATTTGTATGAAATAACAATCATTTTAGTTATGGTTAAAAGAAAACAAACGCTGTTTCCCAAACATATAAAAATTTTGGAGCGGATGGGCGAAAATATAAAATTAGCACGGAAAAGAAGAAAACTTACAACGATTCAAGTCGCTGAAAGGGCTGATATCGTTAGAAGTACGTTATATCTTATAGAAAAAGGCGATGCTAGCGTAGGTATTGGTTCATACTTTAATGTATTTCGGGTTTTGGGGCTACAAGATGATTTCCTAAAACTAGCTGCCGATGATGAATTTGGAAGAAAATTACAAGATTTAGAATTATTATAATATAGAAATGGCAACTGGAAAATTAGACATATACGTTTATGCGCATTGGCAAGGAATGCCAGAGGCTGAGATGATAGGAGTTCTTGCAGCGCACTACGCCAAAGGGAAAAAAGCTTTTAGTTTTGAATATGATAGGGATTGGATAAAGTCCGAACAGCAATTGTTGTTAGATCCAGATATCCAATTCTATTCTGGTCCGCAATACCCGAATAATAAAGAAAACTTTGGAGTCTTCTTAGATAGTATGCCAGATACTTGGGGAAGAACGCTAATGAAAAGGCGTGCCGCACAGGATGCAAAGGAAAAGAATGAAAAAGCACCAACCTTATATGAAATTGACTTTTTACTAGGGGTGAATGATGAAAGTCGGATGGGGGCATTACGTTTTAAATTAGACCCAGACGGCGCATTTTTAGATGACAATGAATATTCACCCTCACCACCATGGTCTTCGGTAAGAGAGTTACAGGAGGCAGCTAAGAATTTTGAAAATGATTCCGATAATGAAGAAGTAAAAAAATGGTTAGCTGTTCTAATAGCACCTGGGTCTTCTTTAGGAGGAGCAAGACCCAAAGCGAATATTTTGGATGAACATGGAAATTTATGGATAGCGAAGTTTCCTTCTAAGAATGATAATATAGATAAGGGAGAATGGGAATTCCTAGTTTACCAATTGGCTATAAATTGTGGTATTGATATGGCGCCGTCAAGAGTTGAAAAGATTCTTGGAAACTACCATACGTTCTTTACCCAACGTTTTGACAGGGTAGAAGGGGAGCGGATACACTTTTCATCCGCAATGACCATGACAGGTAATAATGAGGACACTATACGAGATAGCCCCGCAAGTTATTTAGATTTGGCAGAGTTCATTCAAAATTATGGTGCTAACATCGATGAAAACTTAGAACAACTATGGCGAAGAATTGTATTTAATATTGCCGTTTCCAATACCGATGACCACTTGCGCAATCATGGTTTTATTCTAACACCGAAAGGTTGGGTACTTTCTCCAGCATATGATATTAATCCGTCCATAGATAAAGATGGTCTGGCATTGAATATTAATATGGATAGCAATGCTTTGGATTTGGAATTGGCGAAAAGCGTAGGGGTGCACTTCCGATTGGAAAAAAAGCAAATGGATTCCATTATTGAAGAAGTACTTGAAGTGGTTAGACAATGGAAAAAGATTGCTAATAAACTTGGTATTTCTAGGGCAGAACAAGAGTTAATGGCGGCGGCATTTTTGGATGACTAGTTGGGTCATTCATTTACTAATTTTTTAATTTCTAACTTTTTAATAAAATTCCACAATTCTTCTGGGGTCATTGTCCATGCATTTGCTTCAATACCAAATCTCTCGTTTATTAAACATTGGAGTGTAGCCTTTTCATGTTTTTCTGAAGATTGATATTTTGTCAATGTACGTTGACCATCAAAATTTTGGGTGTGTTCATAGCCAGATTCATCTTCTTTATCAATTTCCATATTTTGTATCATCATAAACATTGATAAAAATGCCGTGCCATTACCTGCACCATCAGAAATGGTAATGTTTATCATTTTTTCAGCTTCTCCTTTAAATGTTAGTTTAAATGTGCTAATACCTATTTGGCTGCCAATATTATATGCTGTTCTTTTATAATTGGCCACTTTATCAGGCATCCAAGCTTTTATTTGTTCTTTTGTAATAGGGGTAAGTTCAGCAAGTTTTTTGGTGTTTTCTTCCAAATCTTCAAATCCTTTAACTGCTTCACTTACATTTTCAAAACCTTGCTTGGCTTCTTTTACAGCACCCGCTGCCTCTTTAATTTTGTTTAAAGGATTGTTTTCTTCTTTACATGCTATCATTACCAGTAATAACATGATAATTGTGATTAATTTTTCATTTTTATAGTTTTTCAGCTTTAAGCTTACCTTCGGTAATCTGCTTTGTTGTATTATCTTTTATATCTATCCTCACCCCTTGCATAAGCAAGACTTGCTGTCTTTAAATCACTTGGACTTTACCCACCATCTACAACAGTAATCTCTATTTTTGATTTCCGTTTTCAAAAACTTGAAAAGCATTGTTATTTGTATTCAATAGGTTTATATTTATTCCAATTTCATAACTAGTTCTTGTAAGATTTCCTGTTTTTTTTGAGAGCCATTATTCAAACTATTCTTTTGTTATTGGGGTTGCTGAATTGTATTCTTTTTTCGCCGCTTGTATCTTTTTATCATCCATTCGTTGCTCTATAAACCATTTTACCTCTTTAGATTCTGGAGAACCAATGGTGAATTGTACTACTTTTGGCATGGAAAGTTCATTGTTTTCACCGTCTTTTTGAACGGAAACAATATTCTTTTTTATAAAATTCCATCCCTTTTTAAATTGAATATCCGCACTAGTGTTAATTTCAAGGTCAGCATCATTAGCCAATGGTTTTATACATTTATCTTTATATTCAATGGATCTGTCTATATAAAACCAATAATAGTTACTACCTATAATTTTGTTGTGGTTTTTTTTGATTAACATTTTTTCATCGGAAATGGGATATAAATTAGCTACGAATTCGCCATATTTTTTTATGAATATAGGCGCGTATAGCTGAGAGTAAACATCATCGTAAGGTGTTTTGGCAAGGGACTGCCCTAAAAAGTCAACAGCACCTTTGCCCTTACAATTGGACATTTGAAATTGACTTTGAAAATTAGTATTCCCCATGTTTTTATAAAGTGCTTTAATATCAAATTCTGGCAAATTGAAATGAATCGCACCATTTTTATCAATAGTACCAAGTGTAATTTCATCCCCATTTTTTTGCCATTGAATAAGTTCTAACCCTCCTTTGGTATAATCTAACTCTCCTTTAAGCTGGTTTTCAACTTTAGGTAAAGAAGTTTTGGTTTGTAATTGTTGTGTCTTGCAAGATTGAAATAGAATAATTGCTAGTACTACTAGCAGTTTGGTTTTCATTTTTTTAATAATTTATTTGATGATTGTTGCAATATCTAATGCTTTAATACCCTCCCACAATTGCTCGGCAGTCATATTTTCTCCGCTTGCCTGAACAACAATTCTGTCTTTAAATAAAGAAAGTATTTGAGATGTTTTGTTGTCTTCGTCTTCTTTACTTATATGGTGTACTTCTCCTTTTGTATTAGTATCACTTGCCGGTTTATCATCTCTGTCATAATTTTTATCCATTGAAAAGGCAAAATTCACCATTTGTAAATCGTCTGGACTTTTGGCTCCGTCTATGATTGCGATTTCCATTTTCTGTTTACCATTTTCAAAAACTAGAAACACATTACTCTTGCTCGCACTGCGATCTAATATTTTATCAAATTCATAACTAGTTCTTGTAAAATCACCTGCTTTCTTGGGAAGCCATTTTTCAATTTGTTCTTTTGTTATGGGTTCTATTTCGTATAATCTTTTAGCTGCGAGTATTTTTTCATCTTCCATTATTTGTTTTAAAAACCATTTCACTTTTTTAGAAGCAGGAGCACTTTGGGTAAACTGTATTTTTTTTGGTAAGGTGGTATGATAATCACCTCTACTATAATCTTGAATTTCTACAAGGTTTTCTTTTATAAAGTTCCATCCTTTTTTAAATTTGATGTTCGTACTAATAGCAACCTCAATATCATAATTGCCGTTAAAAGATGTTTTAACACAATCATCACTATACACTATGGCTCTATCCATGTAAAACCAAAAATATTTACTGCCTACAGCAAGGCTTTTACTAACATATTGATTATTCATTAACATTTTTTCACTGGTCACGGGATATAGTATCGCAACATTTTTTCCATATTTTTTTATGTACACGGGATCGTATTTCTGTGCGTATACATCATCAAAAGGTGTTTCCGCAAAAATATCCCTGTCTTTGCAACTACTATCCATTAAAAATAAGCTGTGAAACTTATACTGTTGTAATGGAATACTATCATATAGTGCCTTAATATCGAATTCTGGTAAATTGAAATGAACCGTACCGTCTGTATTAATTTTTCCTAGTATAATTTCTTCACCGTTTGCTTGCATTTGAACCACATCTAATGCTTCATGTGTATAATCTAGCTCTCCCTTAAGATGGTTTTCGACTTTTGGCAAAGCAGTTTGTGTTTGTTGTGCTGTGCAGCAGAGAAAACTTAGTGTAATTGCCAAAATAAGTTGAATCGGTGTTTTTTTCATTTTATTATTTTTAAAGAGTTAGAAGTACTATCATATGTCCATTAATGTTAATATCTATACCTAGAACTGAAAAGAGTTGCCTTTATTAAACTTGGAGTCAACCTAGTTTCCGGAGCAATCATTTTCAGAAAGCTCTTGCTTGGCTTCTTTAAGAGATTCATTGAAGTCAGCTAAGCTACCAGTAGGTACACATTTTTTGATTTTATCAAGTGCATTTAGATATCCGTTAATAGCGCTTTTATAGCTATTACAGTTTTCTTCGGTAGGTTCTTCTCCGTATGTATTTGCCGCTGCCGTCCATTTTTCCAAGTCAAAAGACACGTCTTGAATCCAACTGCCATCCAAACATGATGTAGGATTATCTTTAGAACAATTCATGAAGAGTAGTAAAGTGAATATGCCTAAGAGAGAGTTGAAAATTGAATTTTTAATTGTTTGATGAGTTTGTACTTTCATTTTTTTAAATTTTGATTCATAATGATTAATTTTTTTCATTTTTTAGAGGGCATGATAACATCGCGATAATTAGTTAAAAAAATGTTTCATCTTGGAGGATGATTCGTAATATTTAAAACTAGTTATTCCTTATCTAGATAAATATTTAAAGTGCCAAATCCTATCTGAACTACATTATAACTGGGGTGGGTTACATAAGGTATATACACGGACTTTATACCATACGTCAAGTATTTTCCTTGTTTCAATTCTATTTTATACTCACCGTATTTACCTGAAATAACAGTTTGCCTTTTAGATTTACCATCTATATTTTCAAAAATAATTTTAACCCCTGCAATTTTACCTTTCCATTATGATTCTTTACAAAGCGTTGAAATCCATTTTTTTTAAGCCTTAATTCAGTTCGGTTATTTGGTTTTATCTTCTTAAGATCTAACTGTTTGTTTATTGGTTTTCCTATCTGTGCATTTATACTTAATGTACCTAACATAAATAGTATAACTATTAGGGTTGTTTTTTAATTTTTCATAATATTTTTTTAGGCACGAATTTCATTAATGAAAATTGTGAGATTAAATTTGTTATGGATAATATTAATCAATCAAATACTATTGATTTATCAAGAACCTATCTGAATTTTTTTAACCTATTTAGGTTTTATTTTAGACATTACATTTTCTAATTCTTTTACTTTTTTTGGAATATAAGCTTCGGGTAAAATGACACTATAATTTCCATATTTAAAATTAATTGTTTGAGTTGGTGTTTTAAATTGTATTAATTTTCCACTAGGATTGAAAAGTATATGAACACCATTTGTTGAGGAAAATTCAGAGCATTTAGCGGGGAAGCCACAATCAATTTTTGTTTTTTTATACTCCTTTATTTTTTCGAAATCACTTATTTTATAAATAAGAGCATATCCTGCTAATGGATAATTTAGCAACGTTCTAGTTTTTGAATCTAAATTTGAATTATTTCCAATCATCTTTCTCATATTGACCTTTTTCCAACCTGAACCGTTTGAATTTATGTATTTGTACCCTTCATCATCATAATAAACTACAGGCAGGGCACCTAATTCGTATTTTCCTGTTTTTCTTTTGCCATCATAAGTGAATTTGCTTTTTCTACCGCGTCTTTCAGTTGTTGCAATTATCCCATAGGAAAGAATAATTACCGTCTCTTTATGAATAGAAATGTACTTATCGTTTAAATGTAGAATCGCTTTTAATGTAATTTTCTCTTTTTTGCCTACATCTGGTATGGCAATGTCGTTTATGGCAACAAGCACTCCAAATTCATGATTTTTTAGAGGTTCAACCGTAATGTTATCACGTCCAACATCTGGTAAAAAACTTATCTTGCTCAATACTGTTTCATCATCTACCTCAAGGCTAATACGCATTTGTTTTTCTAAAAACTCGGCTTGGGTATAGCCAATTAGTTTCACTTTTAGGTTTAAGGTTTCATCTTTACCATCATCGAAATCACCAACTAATGGGTAAAAATCATTTAGTTCTATAAGGTTTTTATTTTCAGGGTTAAGCATGTCAATGACTTCAATGCCATGCCTTGGGTCATCGGTTTGTAAATGAAGTAATGAAGTTGTAGTTTCAATTGTATCTTTTGAAGTATCTGGTAATGTAGAGGGCAAGTCTTCTTTTAATTCTATTGGTATATTGTCATAAGCTTTTTCAACATCTAAACCTTTACTAATTAAGTTTTCATAAAATTTATTAAAAGCCTTATAGGCATCGCCAGAGTTTACAGAATATAACCATGAAAAAAAATGGCCATTTGTATGTATTCTTTTGATAGATTCGTATAAGTCACTTCTTATTCCGGTTTCACATGCACTAAAAATCCAAATTTTATCTTCTAAATCTTTATAAGTACTATCAAAAAATGTTCCTGTTAAATAAATTGCTTCTGTATTAAAAGCAATGTGTCCTTCAAATTCCCCTCCATATTTTTTTAAAACCTTCTTCTTTAACCTTTCATTAATTTCTTTAGATTTAATCCCATGTTTAATATTTGTGCTTATTATGGTATGACAAAAATTACTATCCCCTCCACTTACAATTTCTACTTTCCCTTCTTTAAAGTATTTTATTCGATTACAAAAAACTTGTCCGTGTGTAGATAAGTGTACTAAATCATATTCTCCAAAACTTAAATAATCATTTAAGGTAAATTTATCTTTGATAAAGGTTATGTTGTCTTTATAGTTTCTATTTTTTTTTAAATATTCATAAGCAATTAATCCGTCGTCATTTTTTCCAAATTCTTCGATAAAAGGTGAAAGTATTAGGGCTTTCTTTTGTTGTCTTTCATCATCCCCTTTATCGCTCGCAATAACATCAACCAACCCTTCACTTTCGTTAAAACTAGTTGATAAAAAATTTGTGTTTAAACTCAATAGAGGCGACGTTTGCATATTTAATGGTTTACTATGATAACCACCTCCGCCTTTATTTTTATTATCACCATTTTTATCTAACTCAATAATCATAGGAATACTACCGTCAATAAAAAACAGAATAGAATTTTCATTGGTACTTACGAGTGTACCTTCAGGAAAAGTTTTTACAATATCATCTATACTATTTCCGTCATCGGCTAATTGTTGCCCTTGTGTTAGCAAATTCCAGCTTATATTTAAAGCCTCATCCGTTAATACATCACTCTTCATGATGTCCGCATAATCAGACTTTTTATCTTCTTTGCTATCTATACACGAGCAAAAAAAGAGTATGTTAAAAATAAAAACTATAAATAGCTGTAGTTTATATTTGTCAATGAAGAGCATAATTATTCAGTAATTTTTATAAATTCAACTCTTCTGTTATTTGCTTTACCTTCAGGCGAATTATTCTCTGACACAGGTGTGGTTTCTCCTTTGCCTACCGTTTGAAAACGATATTTGGATATTCCCATTTCTTGTAATGCAGTTTTTACAGCAACGGCTCTGTCGGCAGAAAGTTTTAAGTTGTATTCATCTTCACCGTCACTATCGGTATGACCTTCAATTTTAAAATTGAGATTTTTGTGTTCTTTCATCATTTTAGCAACTTCATTCAGCACACCATAAGACTCTTTTTTGATAGTTGCTTTGTTAACATCAAAGAGGATACCGCGGGTTACAAATTTGCCATCTTCTAATACACGATCGTATAGTTTTTTGCCACCTTTGGCAATGCGGATGTTTTTGATGGCTCTAACATAACCATCGTCATAATAGGAATAGGCCATAATTGAAAGTCGTTGAGGTTTAAATCCTTTGCCTAAATTGGGAACATTTAGGACTCTATGTTCGTCTATAAATACTTTTAAGGAACGCTTGTTAAAGGCAATGGCAAAATGACGCCAAACAGGCTGTACATCTAGCTCTCTTTCTGAGCCTTCAAATGTCTTTTTAATTCCATTAATCTTGCTTGATAAATTTGCTCTGTCTCTATTAAGTATAATAGGGTAGAAATAATCTTCAGAATCTCCTGGGTAATATACTTTTTCTCCTTTTTTAGAAAAACGAATATTATAATTCTGCCATCCTGAACCATGACCTTTTTCACTATAAAAATAGGCGTCAAATTCAATGGTAAATACTTCGGGTAAATAACTTTCTTCATCAAGTAAAGGTGTAATAATGCTATTATTTTCAAGGTTGATGATATTTTCGCTCTCTAAAACAGCATTTTCAACCGAACCTGAAATTAAATCCCAACGCGAAGGAAACTCACCATTTTCTTCGTTCATCAAATCGTCTTGAAAGACAATTTCATCCCCTGGCACAAAATTGTATTTACTCCAAACTTTAGGGTTCTCTATTACAACTTCTTCTTCGTACTCTTCCGAATTTTCATCGATATCATCATTTTTACGGTCATTTTTCCCTTTTGGCTTTTTCTCCATTTTTCCTGTTTTAGGATTGAGGATGGAGTCCATAGCTCTTTCAGTTTCTTTGGTGACTTTTTGTTCTGTTTTTCTTATAATGGCTCTTTCGGCTGCTTTTTCTGCACTTTTTTTCAATTTATTCCAAACTTGAGCTTCTGAAAACTGTGTGCCCAGTAAACAGAATATTATAATTAGCAATATGCTTTTTAGTGTTTTCATAGTTATTGTTGTAATTTGCCCTTTGGTTTTTTTAATCTTAAAAAAGCGACTATTTTTACTTAGAGTCACACCAAACATAGCTGTATTAATACTTAATTCATTGTATATTTCGGACACTATTTGTAAATGTATTTTATATGAAAAAATCTTTTGCTACTAACTTATCTTATGAAATACCACATGAGCTTAAAAAATATGTATTAAGTATTATTGAAGGGAAATCGGAAAATAAAATGGATACATTATATCCTGTATTTGCTACTGGGTACCCATTATTAATATATGTATATGATAGTATTCCAATAATTTATGTGGATGGTTTTGAGACAAAGCCGAGTTCAAGGGTGCAAATTGCAGGTCAAATATTTGACGCAGATATTTCTATAAAACTTCTAGGGAAATTTGGACAAATAGGCTTAGTTCTTCATCCCTTAACAACCTATTACTTATTTAATAGGCCCGGATCTTATTTTTTAAATAAATGGTGCAATTTTCAAGATATATTACCAATTGCAATAAATAAAGACTTGCATTTAGCATTATCAGTTTGTAAAACAACAGATGATCGAATTAAAATATTATTAGAGTTTTTAAAATCGCTTCTTGAAACGAAGCTACCAGAAATTAAATGGCTGGAAACTGCTATCAAAAAAATATATTCTTCAGGAGGAAACATAGCTCAAGAAGAGTTGTCGGTGCTGGTTAATATTAGTCTAAGGCATTTTAGAAGAAAATTTAAAGAGGTGGTAGGAATCTCGCCAAAATATTTTTGTAAAGTGATTCAATTAAATACTGTGTTTGAAATGTTAAACACTACAAATACAGAGAGATTGCATCATTTGGCATTAGATTGTGGTTACTATGACCAAGCACATTTTATAAATGATTTTAAAAAAATGATAGGAAGTAGCCCCAGAAATTTTTTAGAAGGAAAACATTCGTTTGTAAAAGATTATATGGGTAGAAAGACTGGATGAGCCGGTCAAAAATCAAGCTTGGTATAAAAAAGCAAATAAGGCGGAATGGGATAGTTTTGCCGATTTAAAGAACACCTTTAATTCGGTGGACAACGTTGGAAATGGAAGAATTGTTTTTAACGTAAAGGGAAACCATTACCGAATAGTGGCTGTGGTACGATATAAATTCAAGAAAGTATTAATTCGATGGGTAGGTAGTCATAGGGATTATGACAAAATAAAGAATATCGATAAATTATTCCAGAATTAGTGATTATCTGAACGGAAAAAGAGAGATTACTTTAAATGTTGCCAAAGCTTTACATCAAAAATTGAATATTGATAGCGATATTATTTTGCAGTAGATTCAACGTGGAAAGTAATAAAAATGGATTATTGAAGGCTCTTTATATCAAAAATAATCGTTGCTAAAATCACAAGTTCCTGCAGAAGTAGAAAACCTTTGGGTTTATAAACCTCCTCGAAACCGCTCATAAAAGCATAAAACGCAGAAAAGGCGTTTCATGTCTTTACCTTGCCAACGCTTAACTACCGCCCTTCATTAAGCAATGTTTAAAGCTGGAAGATTATCAATGGCCTCATCCTGTAACTTACTGATGAAATTTAAATATTTTAGGGTGCTTTTGGTAGAACTGTGCCCCATTGCATCTGCAACAGTTTTTAGATTTGCACCATTAATAAGAAGCAAACAGGCAAAAGTATGTCGCGCACAATAAAAAGTAATGTGCTTGTTGATTTCTGCTCGTTTGACCCAATAGTCGATAACGCCATTTAAACCATTGGTGCTGATGTTTTGTACATCGAATACAAAATCATCTTTTTGTTGAGGTGTACCCAGTATGGCAAGAGCAGTTTGGTTCAATCGATTATTAATCAATTCACCAGTCTTTTTTCTATTCGTAATCAATCGGCTTTTATTGATATTAGCCCAGGTTAACTCTCTAATTTCCGCAAAACCTAACGAAGTATAACAAGCAAATAAGAAAGCCCTTTTTACTTCTGGATTACCAGATCGTGTATTGGCTAATTTTTGTAACTCCTCGCCATCGAGCACCTGTTTTCTTAAAGTGTCTTCTTTATTCGGGTTCGAAAATCGAATATCCTCCGTAGGCATCACTTTTAAGTATCCTTGTATTTTAGCTGACTTTAAAACTTTCTTGAATCTTGTAAAGTAATTATGAGCTGTTTCTCCTGCAAGCCCTGAACTATGGATTAGATAATCTTTATAAGTTTCCATTTTTGAAGGAGTGATTTGAGAAATTTTCAATCTTGGGTTGTCAATAGCCAACTTAAATTTTTCTACTGCACTCGCCACAATGCGTACATCTTTAAATTTATAAGTATTGATATAGTGTTCAGCAAACAAATAGAAGTTTTGATTTTTTAGGTGTAAAGGAACATGACCAGTTTCATCAGAAAGAATTTCCAATTCCCTATTGGCCCGAATCCTTTCGGCAACCCTTTTCTTTTCATTTCGGGAAACATCTTTTGGGGATAATCTGATTTTGAGAAATTCTCGCCATCGCTCACCATTGTGATGGATATCCAAATACAAACTTTTTTCTCCTGACTTTAGCGTTCTGCTGCGTAATTGTACTGACATAAAAGTGACGGTTGAGTGACGGTTTTCATCTAAATATAAGAAATAAAAGGAAAACGAAACAAATTTTTAACACTTTAAATAGCTGATTTACAGCTACTTGTGCTTATATGGTTTCATCTGGTTTTATATAAATCTTCCCGCCTCGAGTACAAATTAATCGGCAAATTATATTAAAACCCTGTAAATATCAATATTTACAGGGTTTTTCTTTTTATTCAACAACCTATAATACCCTACAAAAAGGGCATCATTCGGCGGCGGCCATCCCTGAATAATTAGCGCCCCTTATTACATACAAATATTTTAATTACAGCTGTTATTTTAGTTTTTATATCGTAATATTTAGGTGGTAAATAATTCCATATCATACAAGATTTATCGTCATTTCTCTTTTCATTCGAAAAAAAGGGCGAGTAACCACTTCAAAACCATGGTCTATCTACGCATTACCTATGTTAGCAAAAGAGCATAAGTAAGCACTATGAGTAAGGTCTCTATACTAAAAAATGGTGCTAGGGTAATAAAAATTGTCGCCTACAATTCGGCCGCTAAACAGCCTAATTGGCAACTGGTTATTATTTAATATAACTGTTGTAAATTTCATTGAAATACATGTTACACTTAAAAGCATTAAAACCGAAATCCACAGGCCATCCAATTACCGTATTTCCAAGTTAAAACCATGATCATTTGAACCAACTTCAGAGGTGGTGGGCACTATCCCATCCGTATTGATTTGGAGATATCCATTATAAAGTGCTTATTCCGCCTTGCAATTTAAAATACTAAGTTCAAATTAATCACACTACAAAGTCCCCCATTAATTGGCTCCGCCAATCTTAAAACCTCCTTTACAAAAATAAAATTCAAAATTACTTTGCCGCTATTGATTTGGATTCTATATTTGTCCTTATTTTAAATTAATCTAAATAAGAATAGAATGAAATTTATGACCTGGGCGGTAGCCTTATTTTTATCTTTTAACGCTTTTTCACAAGCCAACATTAAAGGAAAAATTACTGATGAAAACAATCAACCTCTTACCGGTGCAACTGTATACATTGAAGAACTGAAGAAAGGTACCATGACCGACCTAAATGGTGACTACGAACTTGTAGACATTGAGGAAGGATCTTGGACAGTTAACATAAAAATGCTGGGATATCAATTACAAACAAAAAAAATCACCATTGGACCCAATGCTTCCTTGACCCATGACGTGGTTTTAATAGAAGATTTAAACAGTTTGGATGAAGTGGTGGTTTCTGCCAGCAGACATTCCGAATATCTTTCTGAAATTCCTGCTTCCGTTACTGTTGTTGGTCTAGCCAAATTGGAGGAGTTTACACAATCTACCTCTAACATCAGCGAAATACTTGAATTTACTGTCCCAGGACTTGCTGTTTCTACCGGTACCTTTTCCAATTGGGGGCAAACTCTAAGAGGGCGTTCACTATTGGTTATGGTCGACGGCATTCCACAATCTACCCCTTTAAGAAATGGGCAATTGGGAGTGAAATCCGTAAATCCCAATGACATTAGTCGTGTAGAAGTAATTAAGGGAGCCACATCGATCTTCGGTAATGGGGGCAATGGTGGTTTTATCAACTATATTACCAAGAATCCAGCTTCCGATAAAAAAATTGAGGGCACTACCAATATCTGGGGCTCAAGCAATTTGGCCAAAACAAATGACGCCTTAGGCTGGGGCATCCATCAGTCCCTTAAGGGTAACTTAAATAGATTCAGCTACTACATCAGCGGTAGCGTGGAACAAACCGGCAATAAATACGATGCAGATGGCGTTCCTGTTCTCCCTACATACGGCTTCGATAACACCGACATCTATAGCACATTTGGAAAATTGGAATATTTACTATCCGATCAACAAAAACTGACCTTTAGTGGTAATATCTACCATTCTGCACAAGACAGCCCTTTCATTCCGACGGTTGCTGAGGTACAGGTTTTTAATGAAGAAGGGGATTATTCCCTTGTTGCCGGCTATGGTGTGAAAGGAACCATCGACGGAGAAGAACCCACGGGAACAACCTTGGTAAATGGGCAATTAAAATATAGTCTCAACAATATATTCCAAGGAACTACCAATTTTGAAACAGACCTTTATTATCAAAACACTGAGAACGTATTTTTCTATTCCGACAAATTCGAAAACGGCGGACAATCCGTAATAAATGCTAAAAAATATGGCATCAGACCTAACTTCAATACCAGTTTTGGTTCATATAGCCCCACAAATATAACTTTAACCTACGGGGTAGACCTTTTAAAGGACAAAACAAATCAAGGACTTTTGGATGGAAGATTGTGGGTCCCAAATATTGAATTGATCAACTGGGCACCCTACGCGCAATCTACCATAAAACTTAACAACCAATGGGTTCTTAAAGCAGGTTTGCGATATGACGATATGAATATAGATATCGTAGATTACAATACCCTTCCCTATTCCGCAAAAAGCGATGGTAATTTTAGCCCTTCCGTTGCTGTAGAAGGAGGAAAACTTAATTTCAATAATCTGGCCTTCAACTTAGGAGTCCGGTATATAGAGCATGAAAAATTTACCCCTTACATAAGCTATTCTCAAGGGTTTTCTATTGCCGACTTAGGCTCTATACTGAGGTCTGCTGTAGCCGCAAACATAAATGATATCCAACTAGAACCCGCGGTCACCAATAATTATGAATTTGGATTCATATCAAAATTCAATAACTTTCAGCTAGAGGCAGTGGGCTATTACAGTACTTCCAACCTAGGCACAGGCGTTGTATTTGTGGATGAGATCAATTCCTTTGTACCTTCAAAACAACCACAACGAATTTATGGAGGTGAGGTATCCGTGGATTATTTTAGTTGGGATAAGAAATGGCAAATTGGAACCTCCTATTCCTACGTAGAAGGACTGACCCATAATGTAGATGACGAAAATAACCTAACTTATTTAGGTGGTGATGTTATAGCCGCCCCAAAATGGACCACATACATTAACTGGCAAGCCACAGAAAAATTAAGCACATCACTTAGAATGACCAATCTGGGAGATAGAAACCGATTTGACCCCTTTATGGATACCAATGACACTTGGGCCTATAGACATACACAGTTCCCTGTAAGTGGATATACTTTACTAAATCTCTCTCTAGCCTATCAATTAAAATCGAACCTATCACTTTCCTTGGGGATAAACAATATGTTGAATGAATACTATCTTCCAGCCCGTTCGCAATGGGCTGCACCTTTAAAAACCTTTACAGGAGCAGGGGAAGGAGCCAATGCAAAACTCGGACTTAGGTACAATTTTTAATCCACGGAAGCCATGTTTGACTATTATCTAACATGGCTTCTATTTTAAACAATAGCATCGTTGATTATTTTTAACAGATTTATAAGGAATTTGCATCTTTGGCTGGGTTTGTCTTGTGGCCTAATCGCTTCAATCTCTGGACTGACCGGTTCGCTATATATTTGGCAACCTGAAATAACAGCTATGCTCAATCCTGAGCTATTGACAATTGAGAAAATTAACTCCATTGATGAAATTAATTTGTACAAGACGGCCTCCAAACTGGTAGAACAGCACAAGGATAGTCTAGCAAAAATAAACTTGCCCTATCGGGAGCAACAAACTATTTCCCTGGTATACAAGAATGGTAAGACCCAATACTACCACCCCATTTCGGCCGCCTATTTGGGTGAAAAATCAAGTTCCATTGTGTTTTTTGAGAATTTATTGAATTTTCACCGTACCCTGGGAATCCCGAAAATAGGTAAATATATTACTGGAACCAGTACCCTTCTATTTTTCTTCTTACTACTAAGTTCGGGGGCATATTTGTGGTGGAAAACCTATAACACCAATTTCATAAAGGGATTCCAAATTAAATGGTCAGCTAAGAAAAAGAAAATGAATCATGACCTTCATAAGGCAATAGGAGTTAGCTTTTTCATCCCCCTTATGATCATAGCTTTTACGGGGGCCTATTTTACATACAGTACCTACTACAAAACGGCACTTAGCCTATTAGATAATTCCGAAAAAACCAAGTTGGACCCACAAGAGCAGATTATCGACAGCGCGAAACCCTACCAAGATTACTTGCTAAGTCCAGACAAGGTCTACGACCTTCGTACAATTGTCCTTCCTAAAAATGAGCAGGACGGATATCATTTTCGCTATATTCAAGATAGGTTTCTTAAGGCAGGACTTAGAAAAACCAAGGAACTAAAATCCAATTCACAAGGAACCATAATTAGCCTAACAGATTTTCAAACAGATACCAGCAGTAATAGGATCGCTGCGCAATTCTATCCTGTTCATATAGGGGAAATAGCAGGAATATGGGGAAGGATCATTGTTTTTATTTCAGGTCTAATTCCTATAACCCTATACATAACAGGTCTAAGGTTGTACTTATTAAAAAGGAAAAAATGATTGATATTTAAACCTTAAACTTAGTATCTAAAACTAGATATCCCAGATTTATTAATTCCATTGTATTACAACACCTTTAGTAATACTTTCTATAATTAAACCACATTTAAAGGAATTCCCCATATAAGCCAAAATACACAGCTCGTTTCGACTATCTTATTTCTTAGGGATATACCCCCTAATTACATATAGACCCCACTTCTAAAAATTATTTTGATACCATTCGGTTGTTGGAAATTGACGAATTAGGTTCTTGATACCTTCTTTCGATATAGGCTTCACTAAATATCCCGAAAGTGTACTAATTTCTTGCGCCTTAGCTATATCCTGGGGATTGTTGGATGAGGTAAGAAGGTAAATATTAACATCCTTCTTTAGTTCAGTTTGAAATGATTTGTATTCACTCAAAAACTCCCAACCGTCCATAAAAGGCATATTTACGTCCAAGAGGATGATATCCGGAAGGTTCTTGGCAGTGCCAAGATTCTGTTTTAAGTAATCGATTCCTTTTTCACCATCGGAAAAAAACTTAATCTTTATATCCGGGTTCACTTCGGCGATGGTATTCTTCATGATAAACTGAAAAATTTCATCGTCATCGATTAAAAAAAAATGTAATTCATTCATAGCTGTCAAATGTTATTTTAAACTTGGTACCCTTACCCAATTCACTAGTTACTTCTATTTTGGCATTTAACGACTCCAGCTGTGTTTTTACCAAAAACAACCCCATTCCTTTCCCAGAAAGTTCACGGTGAAACCTTTTATACAATTTAAAAATGTCCCTGCCGTGACGATTAAGGTCCATACCCACACCATTATCCTCAAATACCAATACTTTTTTATTGTTTTCCAATAAACTCCGTATATGAATAACGGACTTATTATTAGGACCTCTATATTTTATGGCATTTGATAATAAGTTCTGAATTACGCTCTGCATATAGATTTTTGAAAATTTTATTTCTTTCCATCCTCTAAAATCCGTCTTTACCTCTATCATCTCTTTGTCAAAAGATTCTACATAAAGGTCCAAGGAAGCCATTACAAGGGGCTCCAACACTATATTTTCCAATCCAAGCTGATGGTCTTCATTGAGTATCCGTACATAGGTCAACAAATCATCCACCAACGTATTGACAGCATGGGTAACCTTATGCAATTTTGAAAAATACCCCTTGGCCTCCTCGAAATCTTTTGATTCTGTAAGCATGGATACCAAGGCAGATACACTCGTAGTGGGAGCTCTTAAATTATGGGCAACAATATTGTTATACTCCAAAAGTTGGGCATTGCGAACCTCTAGCTTATTTTGAATGGTTGCCAAGGCATGGTTTTTATTTTCCAATTCTGAGCTTTTAACGGCCAGCTCTCTGTTCATTAATTCTAAATTTCTGAAATATTCCCTTTTGGAATTCTCACTTTTAGTTTCAAGAAAAGACATGCAAAAAATAGCCAATATTACCAATGCATTGATCAGTAATACTGCAAAGATTTCTCTTTTAATTCCTGCATTTAAAAGCTTGGAATCTATATGTTTTAAAAGTACCCATTTATTGGTGGTTTTAATGTCCGCCAACTTAAGTTTTAATAAGGGTGTTTGGGACATTTCGTTTTTAAAATCCAATTCGGTCTTTACCCACAAATCCCCGTCCTGCAACAAAGATATAGATCCTTCCGTGTTCAGGGAATCCCATACTTGGGGACGGTCCTCTTTAAATGTAAATTTTTGGCTATTTGGCATCACATGGGCAAACTCTTTTATTGTTTCTTTACTCACCAGATAATTACCCGATCGATCTAATAACATAAAAGGGTATTGGTTGTCCTTTTTCAGCAAATCCAAGAGTTTTGACGCACCAAAATTTATGACCACTACACCTAGTTTGTTCCCTAGACTATCTAAAATGGGTGCTACCCCACGAATCATAGGTTTATATGGCAATTCTATTATGCCGTTTTCCTGATTTAGATCCAATGGGGACAAATAAATTTGATTTTTTCTTAAATCCTTGGTCATCTGAATATAATCCCTATTGGATTTATCCTGAAACGCAACACTCTTAACTATTTGCCCGTTTACTTTCCGATCAAGTCTAAATACTTCCGTTCCTGATAAATTAATAAGTCTAAATTGTCTATAACTGTCCATCCCAATTAAAAAATCGCCTATTTCTTTATCTAAATGGGTATTCGTATCCGGGTTAAAATCGCCAGCGTTAAAATGGTATTGCTCCCAATAATAGAGGTTGGCTATCATGGGTTTTAAAAGTTCAACGATTAGTTGTTTTTTATAGGAGAGTTCCTTTTGTTGTAAAGAAATTAAATTGCTGTGCTCCTTTTGATAAATCCATAAAACCGCCAAAACACTCAATATAAGTACTGGGAGATAATATTTGACAAATTTTAAAATTAATCGTTTAAGCAAATTAAAGGCTATTAATATTTAAAGAATGCGCCAACATGGAAGCACAAGTCAATAAGCAATATGTCTATTTGGGGGAAGTTTCAATAATCCGGGTTAACAATAAACTGAAAATCAAATATAAGTAATTTTAAACCGCATAAATCAATTATTAATTATAATTCTTGAATGGCAATTAGCCCCACTACAAAAGCTAATTACATCTAACTCGATCAAAATTTAACTTAGCTTGGTGCACATCCCGCGCCAAATTCTTCCCCCCATTTATTGCGCAACCAATATTCACTCCCGATTTTAGAGCCAATCCTAGTCAGATAGCTCTTTCTTAATATTTCGAAACATGAATGGATTATATCCACTTGTCTTCATTTTTACCATAAAAAGTTAAAACTATTTCATAATTTTAAACAACTTGGTTCAATACAGAATTTCCAACTGCCATCAAACAGTGTGGTTATTTAAGCCATTTTGAAACAACAATGTATTAGCAAAATAAGTCTCCAGTGATTTCACACCATGCTAAAGAAGGGTATTGGCTTTTTATATTAACACTAGAAAATCTTGTTTTACTGTTTTCTTAAATTAAAAATGAAGAACCTAGCAAGCCCATGGTATGCTTCCATTGCATTAACAAATTAAAAGCATGTTTAACTATAAAACCATTAACATGAAACCATTAAAAAAAGAGGATATTACACAGGAGGTTTTCGACCTTTATGACGACTATGCCCACAATAGGGTAAGCAGAAGATTGTTTATGGACAAATTATCTACCTATGCGGTTGGAGGGCTTACAGTAGCGTCGCTACTTAGCTTTATTTCTCCGGACTACGTGAAAAAAATCCAGATACAGCCAGATGACCCCAAATTAAAATCGGAATTTATCCGTTACAATTCACCCAAGGGCGGAGGTTCTATAAAGGGTTTGCTTTCAAGACGTGCAGATGCCAAAGCAAAACTACCTGGGATAATTGTGGTTCATGAAAACCGTGGATTGAATCCGCATATCGAAGATGTTGGGCGTAGGGCCGGCCTAGCAGGGTTTATCTCATTGGCTCCCGATGCCTTGACACCCTTAGGTGGTTATCCTGGCAATGACGACGAAGGCCGCGAATTACAAGGCAAGAGAGATCGCAATGAGATGTTGGAAGATTTTATCGCTGCCTTTGAATATTTGAAAGCCCACCCGGAATGCTCCGGCAAGGTTGGTGTAGTCGGCTTCTGTTTTGGAGGTTGGATTTCCAATATGATGGCAGTCAAAGTCCCGAATTTGGAGGCTGCCGTTCCTTTTTATGGAGGACAACCAACTGAAGATATTGAAAAAATAAACGCTCCCCTACTACTCCATTTTGGCGAATTGGATAAACGCGTCAATGAAGGTTGGCCAGCCTATGAGGAAGCTTTAAAGAAACACGGTAAAGAAAATGAGGCCTATATCTACCCAAATGCAAACCACGGCTTTCACAATGATACTACACCGAGGTATGACAGGGAAGCTGCCGAACTGGCCTGGGGACGGACCATTGATTTTTTTAAGGAAAAGCTGGGATAACGCCCTAATGACCAAAAGCCCAAATACAACATTCCAAACATCTGATTAATTAGAATACTTGTAATACCAATGCGCTCCTCCAAGGGATCAGTTATTTTGTAATTGACCCCTTGGTTTAAATAGGCAACTACAGGGAGAGCGTACTAAAGGATATCATGATATAAACTACTATGATTACTACCATTACCGAAGCCACTATATCCCAAATATTATAGCTAGCCTTATTTTCATCCTTCTGTTTATCCGTAACCGTACCAAAGGTAAGACCTGACAACTGTGCTGCCGATGGGGCCGGATAAAACATACTAACTATTACAGCAATTGCTACACAAAGTGCAAAGAAATAGGCGGCAAATACCAACCAATTTATATCAGCGATATTGAACAGAAAACTGCCTTCAGAAAAACTAGATTTCATAATTTCCAGTGTCAATTTGGAAAATCCAATGATCAATCCTCCAACCAAGGTAGCAATGGCCCCGTTGGAATTAATCCGCTTATAAAAAATCCCCAATAGAAATACAGCTGTGATCGGCGGAGAAATATAGGCCTGCACATTCTGTAAGTACTCATAAAGTCCGTCCGAGAGCCTCGTGATTACGGGTATCCATAGTAACCCTAGCCCCACTACAAAAAAGGTGGCAATTTTACCTGTTTTCACTAATTCTTCCTCCGGTTTTTCGGGCTTCAGTTTTTTGTAAATATCTAAGGTGAACAAAGTGGAGCATGAATTGAACACTGATGCCAAGGAGCTCATCAAGGCAGCCAATAATCCCGCCGCCACCAATCCCCTTAGACCGGAAGGCAAGAGATTGCTCATTAATACTGGGAAAGCCTCATCTGGGTTGTCCCAATGCAGTTTTCCTTGCATTTTAAGGCCCAAAGCCACAACTCCGGGAACTAGAAAAAGAAAAACGGGCATTAGTTTCAAAAGTGCGCCAAAGATACTTCCGCGCCTACCTGCTTTAATATTTTTGGCGGTGAGCACTCTTTGTACAATGACCTGATCGGTACACCAATACCAAATACCAACGATAGTACTTGTAATAAACAATGGTAGCCATGGATAATCAGGATCCGAATTGGGCCGCCACATATTAAAATAATCAACCCCAATGGTTTCCTTTAATTCTCCCCAACCGCCAACGGCCTCCAGCCCCATAAAGCTAAGGATTCCGGCTCCAAGCACCAATACGACTGCCTGTATGGTCTCCGTATAGACTACAGCCCGCATTCCTCCCAAAACGGTATACAGACCGGTAAGTGCTACGGTTGCAACAGCACCAATCCAAAAAGGTATTCCCAAAAGGGCAGAGACCACTATACCGCCAGCATATATGGTTACGGATACTTTGGTAAGTATATAGGCAATCAAGGACACTATTGAAAGTACCCATCTAGATCGAGCATCAAACCTCTTTTCCAAAAATTCCGGCATTGTAAAAACCCCACTTCTAGCATAGAATGGTAAAAACACCCAACCCAACATCAAAACGATCCAGGCATGGAGTTCATAAATCAATAATGGCATTTTGTCCCCAGCCCCATTACCCGCCAATCCTACGACATGTTCGGACCCAATATTGGAAGCAAAAATAGAAGCCCCTACCATAAACCAGCCGATGTTTCTTCCGGCCAGAAAATAGTCCTCCGTGTTTTTTTGTTTTTGCTTTATTACCCACCAGGCAACACCAAGTAGTATCACGAAATAAGCGGTGATTACGACCCAATCCAATAAGTCCAATCCTTTCATTTAATTTGGTTTAGTTGGTTTTTATTTAAACTATTTCATTCAGCTACCGAATAAAATTTACCTAAACTCAATTCTTGAACTTATAAGCTGGGACACCTATAAAACCAGATTTCCGGATAACAAATAACGATCCGGCCAGGGGTTGTTTTTCCAATTCTGCTGAGCTTAGTCCCTTTCTTGCCGAAGTAATGTAAATATCTTCTAAGGATTCGCCCCCAAAAGCACAAGAGGTAACATTAGAAACCGGAAGTTTTATAGCTGCTATTTTTTCTCCAGTCTTTGGATTCCAACGCGTAATTTGCCAACCTCCCCAATGGGCTATCCATAGCATTCCCTCGTTATCTATGGTCATTCCATCAGGAAAACCTTCTTCCTTGGGTACATTGATTATGGTTCTTTTGTTGGTTATATTCCCATTTTCAATATCGAAATCATATCCAACCACCTTTAGGGTGGGCGTATCTATATAATATAACACCTTGTTGTCCAAACTCCAGGCCAAGCCATTGGAAATACTGATGTCACTTTCTTTTTTTTCCACTTTATCACCAGCACTTAATACGTAAAGACTGCCTGAATCTTCATCCTCTGAAATTGGCATAGTGCCTGCCCAAAAGCGACCAGCGGGATCACATTTCCCATCGTTAAACCTATTTCCCGGCAAGTTGGCTTCTGGATTTGCTACCATTTTGACATCGCCAGTTTTACGATTCACAAACCCAAATCCATTCTTCATGGCAGCAATATAAGTTTCATCATTACAAACGGCCATTGCGCCGATCATTTGCCCAACCGAAAGGGTATGCCTTTTTTTGGATTCTGGGCACCACTCATGGATTTGACCATTAAGAATATCTACCCAACATATTAATTTTCTGGAAGGATCCCACAGCGGACCTTCTCCTAATTCACTTATTTTTTCACAAACAACTTCTGGATTCATAATAAGAATTGTCATTTTATTTTAGACCAATTAAGGTCATATATTTGATTAAAAATTAGGCAAACGGTTATTTCTTATAAGGTGAAGGACTAACAGATGTCCAACCTCCATCAATTACCAAACTCTGCCCTGTAATGTGCTTTGCATTATCGGAAACCATAAATAATACGGCCTGGGCTATATCGTTGACCGACGCCGGACTGCCCATGGGGGTAATTTTTTCCCAGGTCCCAAAATATTCCTTATCCCTCAAGGTCCTCTCCGTCAAGGTGGCTCCGGGAGCCACAGTATTGACGTTTATTTTATAGGGCGATAGCTCTATCACCAAATTCTTGGCCAACATTTCCAATGCTGCCTTAGTCATTCCATAAGCTGCTAAATTTTCGTGTGCTTGATGTCCTGTTACCGATGACATAAAAAGGATAGACCCTCCTAAACCTTGCTTTTTCATTTGATTGGCCGCGGCTTGTGCCAAAAAGAAACTCCCACCTAAATTTACTTTCATAACTTCAAAGAACGAATCTGGGGTATAGGTCAGAAATTCTCCAAAAAGGGTAATCCCAGCATTGGCAACCACCACATCTAGTTTACCATAGGTTGTAACTGCTACATCTACCATTTGCTGTATAACCGACATCTCACTTGAATCTCCCGGAAGACCAATACATTTTCCTTTTTCGCCTTTCATCCCTGCCACAGCATTCCTTGTCAAAGTGGCATCCAAATCGTTCAAGATAACATTGGCCCCTTTGGCCACCAATTGTTTACAAATCTCCAAACCTATCCCCTGCCCTGCTCCAGTAACAATGGCTACTTTATCCTTAAAATCCATAGTTGACTTAAATTCAATTAATGGGAATCCCTAGGGACATCACTTCCCGATTTCCCCTGTAAAAAATCCATATCCGCTCCCAAGTGAGCTTGTTGCACATGGTTCACATATAAATTAACATAGCCCCTATCCACAATTGGTGGAGGAACTGCCCAATTTTTCTTGCGCCGTTCCAATTCTTCCTCGCTCACAGCAACAGTAAGACTACGGCTGCGAACATCCAAGGTGATAAGGTCTCCATTTTCTATTACAGAAAAATTACCGCCCATGGCCGCCTCTGGGGAAACATGGAGCACCACGGTACCAAAACCGGTTCCGCTCATGCGCCCATCCGAAATACGGATCATATCCTTCACTCCTTTTTCCAAAAGCTTTTTAGGGAGCCCCATATTGCCTACTTCCGGCATTCCGGGATACCCTTTGGGCCCTACATTTTTCAGGACCAGCACACAACTTTCATCCACTTCCAATTGCTCGGTATCTATCCTAGCCTTATAATCCTCAATATTATCAAAGACCACAGCCTTGCCGGTATGTTTCATTAAATGGGCACTCGCTGCCGATGGTTTTATAACGGCACCATTTTCGGAGAGGTTACCCCTAAGTATAGCCAAACCAGTTGCATCGTTAAAAGGTTTAACCACACTGGCAATTACATCATTATCATAATTCTGTGCGTTCCTATAATTCTCCGCAACGGTCTTACCATTCACCGTAATTACATCATTGTTCAAAATATCCTTAAGTTCTTTTAGCACTGCCGGTAGTCCTCCTGCGTAAAATAAATCTTCCATAAAATGCTTGCCCGACGGCTGCAGATTGGCTATGAGGGGAATATTGGCCGAAAGCCTATTGAAATCTTCCAGCTTTAAGGGCACGCCTATTCTTCCGGCAATGGCCAAAAGATGGATTACAAAATTGGTAGACCCACCAATGGCCGCATTGACCTTAATGGCATTTTCAAAGGCTTTTATGGTTAAAATATCGGATAACTTAAGGTCTTCCTTCACCATTTCCACGATTCTTAAACCACTGAGTTGTGCCAACACTTTTCTTCGGGCATCAGCAGCAGGTATGGCCGCATTTTCCGGCAGGCTTAGCCCAAGTGCCTCTACCATGCAGGCCATGGAAGAAGCTGTCCCCATAACGGCACAATGGCCATCGCTTCGGCACATAGCGGCCTCAATATTCCGTAATTCCGAATTTGCTAATTTACCCTCCCTTACATCATCATGATAACGCCATATATCACTGGTGCCAATATTTTTGCCCCTGTATTTTCCGGTCAACATTGGTCCTCCTGAAACTACTATGGTGGGAATATCCACACTACAGGCTCCCATCACCAAGGACGGGGTGGTCTTGTCGCACCCACATAACAGCACCACGCCGTCCAAAGGATTGGCACGTATACTTTCCTCCACATCCATACTGGCCAAATTTCTATACAGCATGGCCGTTGGCTTCATAATAGTTTCTCCCAGAGACATTACAGGGAATTCAACAGGAAAGCCACCCGCTTCCCAAATGCCCTTTTTTACCGATTCTGCCAGCTCACGGAAGTGACCATTACAAGGCGTAAGTTCAGACCAGGTATTACAGATGCCTATTACAGGTTTATTATTAAATTCATAATCCGGTATCCCCTGATTCTTCATCCAGGCCCTATAAATAAAGCCATCTTTACCTGTGCGACCGAACCAATTGCTACTACGAAGCTCTTTCTTATCCTCTTTTTTCATTGGGTATTAGATATTTTCAAATGAGTGCGGTGCTGTTAAGGCACTGCTGCAGTACTAAGCAACATTTTTAGGTTAGACAGCATGCGTACAACCTAATTCGACTAGAATGAATCCTCAGTAGAAATAGTTTTTTCAAATCAGCAATTTATTGTGAGTATTTTACTCCATCCTTATTTGCAGGCTTCAATATCGTGAACTTTTCCGAAATAAAAACTTCATTTTTTGAAGAATTTACAATTTAGCTTAGGTTCATTTGATCTTTCATTACTGTTGGTCAGTAAATAATCCCCGGGGCAAGCCCACGGGGCATTATTGTATTTTGCAAAACAAACCAAATGTTAGAGTAACAACGAAACTCGTTGTGGCTCTTAGGTATATTGGTGCTTGAGCTCACGCTCAAGATTACTGCTTTTTTTCGTGCGAGGCAAGCCTCGGGGTATTTACCCCTCTAGAATAAAAAAAGGGATGGACTAAATAACTTCCAACCCTTTTTTATTTTTTATTTGTCCCGTCCTGAAATAGTGATACACTAAAAACTTAGTGTAATGAAAACATCAGAAAATGTGGGGTATACCAGGCGTACCCAAAAAGATTACTCCATTTCTTTTAAGCTTCAATTAGTTGAAG